>Ga0308159_1000134_pt1 | contig 261475 bp, 216 predicted proteins | sample PhyCR1_FD_201040 | JGI IMG/M metagenome (GOLD analysis project Ga0308159, IMG submission 201040) | Phyllosphere microbial communities from UC Gill Tract Community Farm, Albany, California, United States - DLSLC.R1 | ecosystem: Host-associated > Plants > Phyllosphere > Unclassified | place...
AAATCGCTCATAATTACCTTCTTGTTATTGTTTAAAAAAAATAACACCTACTTTCCTTTATTTTATGCAATCAATTTAAATAGACATAAACATGATTTACGGTTACATCAGAGTTAGCACAGACAAACAGACAGTTGAAAATCAAAGATTTGAAATCAATCAATTCGCGGTACGGCAAGAAACAGTAATTGACAAATGGATAGAAGAAACCATTAGTGGCTCAAAACAAATAGATGATAGAAAATTGGGGAAACTTCTTAAAAAAATGAAAAAAGGCGATGTTATGGTCTGCTCAGAATTATCTCGCCTTGGCAGAAATTTGCTAATGATAATGGGCATTCTAAATGAATGTATGAATAGAGATATCCAGGTTTGGACAATAAAAGATAATTATAGATTGGGAAGCGATATTAATTCAAAAGTGCTTGCATTTGCTTTTGGATTATCAGCAGAAATTGAAAGGAACCTTATATCACAGCGTACAAAAGAAGCCTTAGCAAGGAAAAAAGCAGAAGGCGTAATATTAGGCAGACCAAAAGGCCGTAAATCTAGCATCACAAAGTTAACCGGGCAAGAACGTAGGATTAAAGAACTAAGAGACAAAAAAGTATCTTATAGTGCTATTGGTCGTATCTTAGGTGTACATAGATTAACGGTCTCAAGCTTCGTAAAAGAAGGCAAGGCAATAATTTAATTTCCATAAAAAGAGGTTGCTACCAGAATAAGAACAACCTCTTTTTCGATTATTTATTAATGTAATAAAATTCAATAACAATACTCTATCAATAGGCATCTTTAAACTTGGCATTCAGGTAAAGAAAGCAAATTATTAATAGTAGTGCTGTCAGCCTCAGTTTTTAAATACTTTGTGCCTGAAGCCGTTTCAGCAGTAATTACTTTTACTTTGTTGCCATTTTTCTCTACATAGGCATAACCACCATCATTTTTTATCCAGTTATAGATTTGGAGTCTTGTACTTTTATCCTTTGAGTTGTCGGCATCGTTTATCCATCCCAGATGGGTAATAGCCAAATTTGGGTTTTCATGATTCCCGTTGTCTTTGTTAATGCATGTAATTCTAATTGCCATAGTTTTATTTTTTTATTATACATCCCGAACTTCCGCAATCCAGTTTACCATTCTTTACGGTTTCCCCCACTCTTTTAAAAAAAATCGCTCCACTCCTTTTAGTTGTAAAGAAAATAATATTAACTTAATGCCAATTAATCTAATTTATTTACTTTTTAAAACTACACGTTATGTCTAAAACGAATGAAACCGGCCACGCCAAAAACGTAGCCAACTTCGAAACCCTGTTGAGTTATGTAACCGGTTATGGCGCGGTGTACAACCCCAGCAATGCCAACATCCAGCTGAGCGCTTTAACCGAGAAAGCCACTGCAGCCAAAACCATTAACGAGCAGGTGCACGATGCTGCCGCTAAAAACAGCAATGCCATAGCCCTGCGCGATCTGGCTTTTGCCCCCTTAAAAAAGCTGAGTACCCGTGTGCTGAGCGCCGTTAAGGCCAATAGTGTAGCCCAACAGGTATTGGATAATGCCTTAAGCCACCACCGCAAAATACAGGGGCAAAGGGCAACAGCCAAACTCACCGCCGAAGAAAAAAATAACCTGGCCGCCAGCGGTACGGTGGTTAACCAGGTATCGGCCTCGCAACAGAGTTACGATAACCTGCTCGATACGTTGGATAAGCAGATTAAACTCTTAGCCACCATACCGCAGTACGCCCCTAACGAGGTAGATTTGCAGCTGGCCAGCCTCACCACTTTATATAACGATTTATTGCAGAAAAACCGCGATGTGGTAGCCAACACCACGCAGTTGAGCACCCTCCGCATTAACCGCAATAACGCACTGTACGATGCAGAAACTGGTATTGTTGCCCTGGCGCAGGATGTGAAAAACTACGTAAAATCTGTTTTCGGCTCAACCAGCCCCCAATACAAACAGATTTCGGGTATTCCGGTACGATCGCTGGAATAACAACCCAATAATACCCTAAAAAAATCATCCCTAATTTATTTCCCTATTTCCATTTAACAAGCACCAAAAAGGTTGCTGTTTCTCTTTCTGGCCATGCTTAGCGGCAAAATGGCTCATTGCATCTCCTCAACTATCTCCTAATACCGCTAAACTACCTGCTGCAACGTCTGAACTAACGACCGCAACGTCTGAACTATCGACCGCAACGTCTGAACTATCGACCGCAACGTCTGAACTACCGACCGCAACCTCTGAACTAACGACCGCAACGTCTGAACTATCGACCGCAACGTCTGAACTATCGACCGCAACGTCTGAACTATCGACTGCAACGTCTGAACTATCGACCGCAACGTCTGAACTATCGACCGCAACCTCTGAACTATTGACCGCAACCTCTGAACTATCGACCGCAACGTCTGAACTATCGACCGCAACGTCTGAACTGCCGACCGCAACGTCTGAACTGTCGACCGCAACGTTTGAACTGTCGACCGCAACGTTTGAACTGTCGACCGCAACGTCTGAACTACCGACTGCAACGTCTGAACTATCGACCGCAACATCTGAACTAACGACTGCAACGTCTGAACTACCGACCGCAACGTCTGAACTACCGACCGCAACCTCTGAACTGCAGACTGCATCAATAGATGACGGCAATAAGTGTAACTAAAGATCCTGCGCTGCCATTGACACAATTATCAAAAAAAGGGTCGTCATTGCGAGGAGGAACGACGAAGCAATCTTTCCTGCTAGTGATCCCGGCTGTAAAGATTGCTTCGTCGTAAAGTCGGGGCATGCTGTCGGCCGAAAAAGCCTTCTCGCAATGACGAGTTTATTTTATTAGAAATAACGTATTTCTTTCTAGTACACATGCGATCAGCACCCTGCTACCCGGCCTGGGATATGATGGAAGGAGAAAACGTTAAAGCTTTTGCAACTACTTTCAACCTACCACAACCCAGAGGCAGCACGCCCTCCCCGATCTTTCATCGGAGCTTGTGCTGACGACTTCAAAGCTTTGACGAATTTATCCGACATCAGATCCAAGCCTTGATTTTTTGTTACTTTTTCATCAAGGAAAAAGTAAAAGCCCTTCGGTGGCTAACCGAGGCAAGGCTGAGCGAAGGACAAAGAATGCACACTAGTAACCTAACTTAAAAGATTTCTCCACTACGGTCGAAATGACGGATTTTTCGCGATAACCCGCAATTAAAAGATCCTTCGTACCTTAGGACAGCAAAATGGGAAGTCCATCTGCGCCATGCTATCTGCACCCTGCTACCCGGCCTCGCAGATTTCCGACGGAAAAAGCACGGAAATCTTTGCAGTTCCCCCTCATACCCCACAGCCCAAGGCAGGATCAAAGCGGGCGCGGTGGAGACAAGCAAGGGATGAGAGCCTCGATGCTGCCGCTATCAAGATTTCCGTAGCTTTTTACAAGGAAGGTTGCAAGCCTTGATTTATGCCTTCTTAGTTGTTGTTTTCATCGGTAGTCATGCTTTCGCTGCGCTCAGGTTTGGTTACCTTTTTATCAAGAAACCTGCGAAGCAAGCTTGAAGACAAATAAAAATATAAACAACCACTGAAAAAAGGTAAAAGCCCTTCGGTGGCGGTGAGCCGAGGCAAGACTGAGCGAAGGGCAAGAAAATAGCAAGCGCTTTAAGGTTCCCGCCTGCGCGGGAATGACGACCGTGTTAGAAATTATCCTTATACACCATGCTATCTGCACCATGCTATCCGGCCTCGCAGATTTCCGCCGGAAAAAGCACGGAAATCTTTGCAGTTCCCCCTCATACCCCGCAACCCAAGGCAGGATCAAAGCGAGCGTGGTGGAGACAAGCAAGGGATGAGAGCCTCGAGGCTGCCGCTATCAAGATTTCCGTAGCTTTTTACAAGGAAGGCTGCAAGCCTTGATTTTTTGTTACTTTTTCATCAAGGAAAAAGTAAAAGCCCTTCGGTGGCTAACCGAGGCAAGGCTGAGCGAAGGACAAAGAATGCACACTAGTAAACTAACTTAAAAGATTTCTCCACTACGGTCGAAATGACGGATTTTTCGCGATAACCCGCAATTAAAAGATCCTTCGTACCTTAGGACAGCAAAATGGGAAGTCCATCTGCACCATGCTATCTGCACCGTGCTACCCGGCCTCGCAGTTTCCGCCGGAAAAAGCACGGAAATCTTTGCAGTTCCCCCTCATACCCCGCAACCCAAGGCAGGATCAAAGCGAGCGCGGTGGGGACAAGCAAGGGATGAGAGCCTCGATGCTGCCGCAATCAAGATTTCCGTAGCCTTTTACAAGGAAGGATGCAAGCCTTGATTTTTTGTTACTTTTTCATCAAGGAAAAAGTAAAAGCCCTTCGTTGGCTAAACGAGGCAAGGCTGAGCAAACGGCAAAGGCTAGCGAGCGCTTTAAGATTCCCGACTGCGCGGGAATGACGGATTTTTCGCGATAACGGTAATCAAAAGATCCTTCGCTGCGCTCAGGATGAAAGGAAGTAATAAGGCAAAAACCGCCCGAAGAATTGAATTAAGATGATTAAATAACAGCTGGCTTTTGGTACTTTTACCACATCTAAACACAGCATGTTCAAACTTATCTACAACACTTATAAAACATCATTCAGCGGATTAAGCAAAGAAACCTGGCTTTTAAGTATCGTAATGATGTTTAACCGTTGCGGAAGCATGGCTGTACCTTTTATGGGCTTATACGTTACCCAAAGCCTGCACCGGTCTGAAATGGATGCCGGTTTAATTATCACCTTATTTGGTGTAGGTTCTATTTTAGGTTCTGCAACGGGCGGGAAACTAACCGATATGATCGGTTTCAGGCCGGTACAAATCCTCTCTTCCATTATTGGCGGATTGCTGTTTATCTTATTTTCAACCATCAGCCATTTTTCTACCCTGTGTATGCTGGCTGTGGTGATCAGTTTCTTTTCTGAAGCTTTCAGGCCGGCCAATTTTACCGCTGTGGCCCACTATGCAAAAGAAAATACCATTACCCGCTCCTACTCACTTAACCGACTGGCGGTTAACATCGGTTGGTCTGCAGGGATTAGCATGGCGGGGATTATTGCGTCTATTAATTACAAACTTTTATTTATAGTAGAAGGATCGGTAAGTATCCTTGTTGGACTTTCGATTTTGTTTTTACTCCCTAAAGTGCATGATTTTATTAAAAAAGCAAAAGAAACCCGCAGCACCATGGTGATTTTGAAACCCTGGGAAGATGGTTTCTATGTAAAATTTATTCTTTTAACTACCCTTTTTATTACCTGTGCTTTTTTAATGTTCAGGGTGGTACCGGTATTTTTTAAAGAGGAATGGCATATCGATGAATTTGCAATCGGGATTATTATCGGTTTAAACGGTGCCATCATTGCACTTTTTGAAATGATTATGATTAATAAGATTGAAAAGAAAAGATCGCCCATGTTTTTCATCGTTATCGGCTCCATTTTCTTTGCGGTATCTTACCTGTTGTTAAGCGCACCGATTATTTTCCATGTGCTATCGGCCGTGTTAACCATTGTAACCTTTACCGTTGGCGAAATGTTTGTACTCCCGTTTATCAATACCGTTGTGATTAGCAGAAGTAACGAACACAACCGTGGTTTATATGCAGCAGGTTATACATTAAGCTGGTCTTGTGCGCAGGTGTTTGGGCCACTGGCGGGTTTTTATATTGCCAAACACCTGGATTATAACTGGCTTTGGTTTGGCCTGGCCTGCATTTTATTGCTTTGTGCCTATGGTTTTAGCCTAATGGATAAACACCGGCAACAAACGGTATTAGAAGCGAATTAGTTTACAATTGGCAAATTGCCAACTGTAAACTAAAAATGGTAAGCTCAAGAATTACTTATATTTCTGCGCCTTAACGCCTTCTTTGGTAATTTTTACCGGTAAAATCATACCATCAGCATCAAATTTCATTTCATCTATACAGGTTTCGCGATGGTTGCCATCCGTTTCGGTTAACGGCCTGCGGTGGTAAACAATGTAATATTTATTTTTTTTCTCGTTGATGATTAAAGAATGGTGTCCTGCCCCTCTTGCAATGCTTGCATCCTGCTGTAAAATTTTACCTACCCTTTTAAACGGGCCAAATGGCGAATCGCTTACGGCGTAGGCTACAGAATAATCAGGGCCGGTCCAGCCGCCCTCGCTCCACATAAAATAGTATTTACCATTTCTGATGAACATATAAGGTCCTTCTACGTAGTTATCAGGCGTAATTTCTTTAAAGATTTTACCATCATCAAAAGGCAAAAAGCCGGTAAAATCTTTATTTAGTTTGGCTATATTACAGTGTTTCCATCCACCATAAATTAAATAATACTGTCCGTCTTTATCTTTAAATACAAACTGATCAATCGGTTGTGCGCCGTTGTGAAATTTATCTACCAAAGGTTTCCCTAAATGATCTTTAAACGGACCTTCCGGTTTATCGGCCACTGCAACACCGATTCCGCCCACCTCATTATCGCTCTGGATATCGTTAGCACCAAAAAACAAATAGTATTTTTTATCTTTTTGCACAATGGCAGGTGCCCACATGGCTTTATTGGCCCATTTAACCGCAGCGGTATCTAAAACATGAGGGTGTTTTTTCCATTTTACCAGGTCATCAGATGAAAAAGCATCTAAAAAAACCTGTTCTTTATACCTGGCAGAGTAGGTTGGGTAAACCCAGTATTTATTGTTAAAAACAGCAGCTTCAGGGTCTGCATACCAACCCGGAAATATGGGGTTTCCAGATTGCTTAATCGTTTTAGTATTCTGCGCAAAAGAAGTGAGCGCCGATAAAAGTAAAAGAGATGAGAATAAATATTTCATGGGTACAATTTAGAAAAAAATATGTGGTTTAAAAATTTGAGGTTCTTTTTAACCGCAAAGGATGCAAAGTTGGGAGGACATTGTTTTAACCACAGAGGTAACAGAGAAAAGGCACAGAGAAAACTGAGACTGGCCATAAAGGCGATTTAACCGCAAAGGGCGCTAAGAAGAAACGCAAAGAATGCAAAGTTGGGAGGATATTGTTTTAACCACAGAGGAAACAGAGAAGACACAAAGTACACTGAGCATGCCCGTAGGTATGAAATTGGGCAAATTTAACCGCATAGAATGCGAAAAAAGGGCGCGGAAAACACTAAGTTTAAGCTTTAAGAATGGTTTTGGAAAGCAGTGGCAGTGCCCGTCGGTTTCGCCAGCCCCGCTCCCGTTCCTGCTCCGATGAAGAATCGGGAGCATCCACTCAGATCGGGTTTAAGTGGCAGGGCAAACCGTACTATTCGGAGTTGCAAAATGCATAATTGATGCCATAGCAGGAACAAGCTTTGTTTTGGAAAACAGTCCGCTGTTAAATAAACCCGACAGCAGCGGATAGCCCGGAATGGAGGGAAACGAAATGAGGACTATAAGCGAATGGCGGGGCTACAGTAGCTATGGAACACAGACCGTTCGTTTACAATAAAGGCAAAAAAAATCCCTGCTTATTAAAAATAGGCAGGGACGGTCTTCGACTCCGCTCAGACTGACATTATTAGTTCAGCTAATGTTGACTGACTTCCCAAAAAAAGTCGTCATTGCGAGGAGGAACGACGAAGCAATCTATTACGCTTATGATCCTTGCTTTAAAGATTGCTTCGCCGGCTGAAAAAGCCTTCTCGCAATGACGTTTTTTTTACTTGCTCAATTCTGCGAAATATTTGTGGAACAACGGCAAAGTCTCTATTCCTTTGTAATAATTATAAATATCATATTTCTCATTCGGAGAATGTAGTGCATCGCTATCTAAACCGAAACCAAAAAGTACCGATTTAATACCTAATACATCCTCAAACAGTGCTACAATTGGAATACTGCCGCCGCCACGGGTTGGAATAGCGGTTTTACCGAAACTATCTTCAATGGCTTTTTCAGCAGCTTTGTAAGCAATACTATCTGTTGGGGTTACCACAGGCTCACCACCATGATGAGGCGTAACTTTTACCTTTACATTTTTAGGGGCAATGCTTTCGAAATGTTTGGTAAAAATCTCGGCAATTTCTTCTGAGCTTTGGTTAGGTACCAAACGCATCGAAATTTTGGCATTGGCTTTACTTGGCAATACGGTTTTAGCGCCTTCGCCAATATAACCGCTCCAAATCCCGTTTACTTCTAAGGTTGGGCGTGTACCGGTACGCTCTAATGTAGAATAACCTTTTTCGCCCCAAACTTCCTCAATATCAAGATCTTTTTTATATTCAGCTTCATCATACGGTGCAGCATTTAATGCTTTTTTCTCTTCATCAGATAATTCTACCACCTTATCGTAAAAAGCAGGGATGGTAATGTGGTTGTTTTCATCGTGTAAAGAAGCAATCATTTTACACAAAATAGTAGCCGGATTGGCGACTGCACCACCATAAACACCAGAGTGTAAATCGCGGTTTGGCCCTACTACTTCAACTTCCATATAAGCTAAACCACGTAAACCGGTTTCGATTGATGGATGCTCCATACTGATCATTGAAGTATCAGAAATTAAAACCACATCTGCTTTTAAACGTTCCTTGTTTTCATTTACAAAAATACCCAGGTTGGCAGAACCTACTTCTTCTTCGCCTTCAATCATGAACTTAACGTTACAAGCCAAAGTATTGGTTTCCATCATCAGTTCGAAAGCTTTTACATGCATGTAAAACTGTCCTTTATCGTCGCAGGCGCCACGGGCGTAAATTTTGCCATCGCGCACGGTTGGTTCAAAAGGTGGGGTATGCCATAATTCTAATGGATCAGCAGGCTGAACATCATAGTGGCCGTATATTAAAACAGTTGGTAAAGCAGCATCGATAATTTTTTCGCCATACACGATAGGGTATCCGGCTGTTGGGCAGATTTCTACGTGGTCAGCTCCTGCATCCTTTAATTTTTGTGCTACATAATCGGCCGTTTTTAAAACATCGCCTTTGTATTTAGGATCGGCACTAACCGATGGAAAACGCAATAACTCAAACAATTCATCTAAAAAACGTTGTTTGTGCGTTTCTACGTATTTTTTAATCTCTTGCATAACAAAATTAGTTTGGGCAAATATAGGCTTTAGCAGATAAAAGGCACAGTAAACGATTAAATTATCATCTGTAACGTAAACTTGTATGGAAGATAAGATATGCTACGATTAATATTCAGCGTGAAAATAGGCCATCAGGCCAATGGCTGGAAACGTCTTTTAAAAGATACAAATCGTTTTATGTTTGTAAAAAATAAGAGCTCAAATATTATTTATATTTACTTTTTAGTAAATTGCGCAATTAAAAATATCCTTAAATCCTGCACGAAAGAATTTTTAACGATGAAGTTTAGCGCGAAAGTATTTCTATCATTGCTGCTGCTTCTTTTCACCCGTATTTCTTTATTCGCACAAGGATCAACAACTCCTCCAAATCGGTTAAGTTGCCCGGAAGCGGCGCAATACTATTCAAAAGACAGTATCAATATCGTAACTTTTGGCGCCAGCACCGTAGAGGGTGTAAAAGGGCTTGGTTTCCAGACCATGCTCCAGAATAATTTTATCAATTGTTATACCAACAAAATAGTCGATATTACGAATCATGGTATCGGTGGTCAGACTACTTTTCAGGGATTACTCAGAATAGACAACGCCATAGCCAACAGAACAGGTTTTGTCGTAATTAATATGGGGATTAACGATGCTATTGCCATGACTATGGGTAAAGGAAGCGTAGCCGAAACCGTTGCCAATATGCGGTCGTTAATTACCGTGAGTCTTAAACAGAAGCTGGTTCCTATTTTGTGCACGCTACAGTTTGTGGATGACAGAACCATTAAAGGCAATATTGCGGTAAATATCAACATCAGGAATATCAATGCGGCTTACAGAAAATTAGCGGCAGAATACAAAATATACCTGGCAGACGTAAATGCAGCAATGAGAAGGGATTTTTCACTTTATCAGGATCCATTTCACCCAAATGCACGCGGTTACAGATTGATCAGTTATGTCATTTTCGATGCGATCAACAAGGCAATTTTTGATAAATTCCTGAAATTTACCGTTACGCAGAATTACCCGAATCCTGCATCCATGCAAACATTTATTGATCTTGTATTGCCTGAAGCGGATAAAATTAACGTCCAGATTTACGATTTAATGGGTAGATTGGTTGAAACAGTCGTAAATGAATATCTTAATGTAGGGAAACATACTTTAGACATCAATACCTCTACCTTTGTTCCAGGCATTTATTTCTTTAAGATTTCTTCTGATTCCGGCCAATACAACACCACCAAAAAGTTTATTGTGGCGAGGTAACAAAAGATTTGAATAGGAGTCTATATCCAGGGAATATGTTTTATACCTTTAACTATGCACACGGATACCACTTTCACCAACGAAGTTATAAATCTCGACCTTCTTCCAAAATATGAGCACATTCAGCTAAACCGGCCACATCTGGATTATTGGAAAATCATTTGTATCAATCTGACGATCTTTTTTGGTTTGCTGGGCATTCTACTGAGTATGCTGTTGTTTTTTATTGATGAGTTAAAACCAATTGCAATGTGGATGATTCCCCTTTATCTGGTGCTTTTGGTCAGCTTCTTTTTGCTTTTTAGGCTGAGTTTTAAAAAACGGGGATATGCGATCCGAACCCACGATGTAATTTATAAAAGTGGAATTATTGCGGAGTCGACCACCATTGTTCCGCTAAACCGGATTCAACATATTGAATTAAATGAAGGCCTGTTTTCGAGAATGTACAAGCTGGGATCGCTACAGTTATTTACCGCAGGTGGACAAACCGGCCATATCCATATTTCAGGAATTGCAATTGACGAGGCCAAACGCATCAGAGACTTGCTATTGAACAAATTAGAGCAGCTTGAAACCCCAACAACAGCATTGAATACCAATGAATAATGATTTCAGTAAACCGCAGCGCGAATCGGCCCTTGGTATTATTATCATGGGTGCGCATACCATGCTCAAAATTGGCAAGGCAGCTTTTTTCTTGTTAGTCATTGTTTTCGTCAAGATGTCTGGCACTTCTTTCCTCTACCTCATGCTGGGTATTTCGGCATTAATGGTATTCAGCTTTATTTTTGCTTATTTATGGTATTTAAAGTTCACCTTCTTTTTGGATAAAGAAAAGCAGGAATTTATAGTCAATAAAGGCATATTCAATCGCGATCAGGTTATTATTCAGCTGGATAAAATACAGCAGGTTAACATCAACCAGAATATTTTACAGAAAATTATTGGTGTTTATGGATTAAAAATAGATACCGCCGGCGCCCATGGAGAGGAAGTGAGCATAAAAGCTATTGACGAAACCTCTGCCTATATCCTTAAAGAACACCTGTTAAATGGAGAAAGTACGAGTGGAACGCAACAGGAAGTTGAACTGGAAAACAACAAGACAGCAGAAAAACCATTTTTAAAATTAAGCTCGTGGACATTGTTTAAAGTTGGATTAACCTCCAACTACGGACAAAGCTTAGCTTTACTTATTGCTTTTTTTTACACTGTTATATATGAAGGCAGGCAGTTACTTGACGCTTTTAAAATTGATAAAGATGAAATCCAGAGCACGGTAACCAGCATGTTAACCATTGTTACGGTTTTTATTTTAATAGCATGCCTTTTAATTATACTGCTAATTGTTAACCTGGTGAGAACCTTTTACAAGTATTTTGAACTGGAAATTAGTGAACATAGCAGCACGCTCCTGCTCTCTTCGGGACTGATTGCCAAGAAAAACACATTGGTTAGTCCAAATAAAGTTCAGATTACAACCTACAGCCAGAATTACTTTCAGAAAAAACTGAACTTGCTAAATATGAGTTTAAAGCAGGCTCATTTTGGCCAGAGTAAAAAAGGACATGAAATGCAGGGAAACACGTTAGAAATTCCAGGTTGTAATGCTGGCGAACGCGACGAATTGCTGAAAATGATATTGGGCAAGGTGCCACTAAAGCAAAGGACCTTTGTTCCAGACTGGCGTTTTTTAAACCTGCCTGTTTTCTTTAAACTAATTTTACCCGTATCAATCTTTTTGATCATTGCTTTTAATACCCCGGAAGTGAAACCTTATATGGGATTTGCGATCGCCTATCTGCTTATAGGCATATTCATGATCTACGTTAGCTACCGCCGGCACCGGATTTCAGTAAATCAGGATTTTATTATCAAAACCAGCGGAATCTGGGACATTTCGAATGAAATTGTAGTGCCAAATAAAATTCAGTCCATTACTACTTTTCAATATCCCTGGCATAAAGCGGTGGATGTTGGCCACCTCACGTTACATACGGCTGCTGGTCAGATTCATTTTAAATACGGCAATTATACCGAAATTAAGCAACTTGTAAATTACTGGCTGTACCAGATAGAAAGCAGAAATGAGAATTGGATGTAGTTAAACAAAGTTGTCCGGCTGCTAAACCGAACAACTGTAAGGCTTTAATTAGCTATGGTATGCCTCGGCGAAGTCTATGGCAAAATCTTTAAGTTTAATGTTCCCTAAAACAGGTCTGTTTTTATAATAATCTACAAAAAGTTTATTACTTCTGATCGCATCGCCCATTTCTACATAGTTTTTGGCTATTTCTTCAGGCAAACCTGCCCCTACCATTCCGTTAAAGGCATCTTTATCACTAAATTCTACCCAGGGTAATTCGGGCTTACCTACTGCATTACCAATGGCTTTGGCCACATCAGCAGGAGTACTTTCATCATCACTGGCTACATACTGTACAGTTTTACCTGTGAAATCGCTTTCCAATGCCTCAGCCGCTACCTCTGCAATGTTTTGCGGATGCACCAAAACAAGTTTGGCATCGGCACCGAAATTAGATCCTAATATATTTGCATGTTTAACCATATCGATGTTGGCCAGGAAGTTGATATAGAAGTAACCAGCGCGCAAATGTTTTACCGCTACCCCATCTAGTTCGGCAAAAGTATTTTCTACATTATGCAAGCCGGCAATCGGACCGGTTCCGTCTGGCAGATCTGCCCCTACACTACTTAAATTCACTACCTTTTTAACACCAGATGCTTTTATGGCAGCTGCATAATTTTCGCCGATACCTTTAATATATTCCCTAAATTTTGGCGCAGCAAAATTTGGTGGAACCATGGTATAAATCGCGTCGGCCCCTGCAAAAGCATTTGTTAAAAATTCGGTATCGCTCACACTACCAATTAAAGGAATTGCACCCAATGTTTTAATTTCTTCAGCGCGATCTGCATTGCTGCTAATTACTTTTACTTCGTGGCCTTTAGCCAACAATATTTCAGCTAATGGCTTTGTAATATTACCTGTTGATCCTGTTAATGTTATTTTCATGATTTCTGCTTTTAATTATTGAATACAAAGTTATATTTGCACTTACTTTTATACAAGTACTTACCCCAAAGTATGTAACTATGACAGCCGTTAAAGAAAGTTCGACCCGTAATTTTAATAAAGGTGTAGCGCTAACCAGTTGCCCTGTTACTTTTGTAATGGAAAAAATTGGTGGTTATTGGAAACCGATTATTATTTTTCATTTGATGAGTGGGCCAAAACGTTACAGCGAGTTAAAACGTGCTATACCACAGATTACGGAAAAAATGCTGATACAACACTTAAAACAACTGCAAAATGATGAACTCGTTCATCGTGATGCACAAGCTGTTATTCCGCCCGTGGTGACATACAGCCTTACAAAATCCGGAGAAGATCTGTTTCAGGTATTAGATTCGATGGTAGATTGGGCTATTAAAAACGGATCGGTTTAACTCAAATTAAAATAAGGTTATAAGTTAAACCGAATCGCTGGCAAAGTATATTACACGATGACAATAATCCAGCTAAAATCATCTAGAAGTAATAAACTATAATATCATAATTCCTTTGATGTTTCCGGCCTGCTTATAAACAGCAATCACTTCATCAGCATTTTGTACTGGTTTTTTTACCGTGATCGAAACATATTTCCCTGTTTTTGAAGGTTGCTCAATAAACTCATCATTAGGTAAGATGTTACGTAAATCCTGTATTTTATCTAAGCCACCCGTGATGATGAATTTAAAATTGTAAACACCTGGAAACTTTTCTATACTTTCCAGTTTCTCTTTTAAGTTCACATAAATATCCTGGCTGGTCCCCTCAGGGATATCGGTAAATTCAATATCCTTATTTGTTTTTTTCTCTTCCATTATTGCACTGTCTCAAATTCTATACCTAAAAAATAAGCATGTAAATCTGACAGCAAATGGCTTTAACCCGAAGATTTTTGGCGGGTATAGCTAATCGAAAGCCTTAACATATAAGACATAGAAGTTCCCATAATAACCTAGACAGCAAAAGATGCTGACCACGAAGTAGCTACAAGACCATTAAAAATACTATTTCTACTTGTAAAACAAGTTCAGCAAGACGAATGCTTTGAACACCAAACAAGTTTTAAAAGATCAAGATAGATATCACTTTGGGTTTTGACCTTTAATAGCAGCACAAACTCCATTACATAAACCTAGGCGGAGCGGATACCGACCTGGTCCACAAGGCCTGCAGGCGTATGAGCAAAGCAAAGGACTAACGATGCCAATGAAATACTGTCACTGCTTTTCTGAAAGCAAAAATGATGGATTTGACCTACCAATGCTAATTTGCGATTAACACTGATTTTATAATCATACTCAAAAGGAAGTACCGGATGGATGCTGACCACGATGTAGCCTAAAAAAAATAAGAACAGCGAATAAACCAAGTTCAGCATGACGACCGATTAGATTTTTAACTAATTACCAACACCTTTGGCAAAAAGCCCTTAGAATTGTTATTTTTGAAACTCAAAAAAACAGGAGCCGATTTGGATTATTTAGCAGGATTAAACCCACAACAAAGAGCAGCAGTAGAGAACACAAAAGGACCGGTAATGATTGTTGCAGGTGCAGGTTCGGGCAAAACCAGGGTAATTACTTTTCGTGTAGCCCACCTGATCCAGACTGGTACCGATCCATTTAACATCCTGGTTTTAACCTTCACCAACAAGGCGAGTAAGGATATGCGCGAGCGGATCAGTAAAGTGGTTGGAGCAGAGGCAAAAAACATTTGGATGGGCACTTTTCACTCTGTTTTTGCAAAAATCTTACGTGTAGAGGCTGAAAAAATCGGTTATCCGAACAATTTTACCATTTACGATACCGATGATAGTAAAAGTGTAATCCGTGCAATTTTGAAGGAAATGCAGCTGGATGATAAATTATATGCGCCCAATTTTGTTTACGGCCGTATTTCTTCGGCAAAAAACAACCTTATTTCCTGGGGAGAATACCAGGCTAATGATCAGATCCAGGCTGAAGATATCCAGAATAAACGTCCGCTGTTGGGCCAGATTTATGAAACCTATGCCAAACGCTGTTTCAGGGCTGGCGCAATGGATTTTGATGATTTATTGTTTAAAACCAATATCCTGTTAAAAGAACATCCGGATGTTTTAAATAAATACCAGCAAAAATTCAGGTACCTGATGGTAGATGAGTACCAGGATACCAACTTTTCACAGTATACGATTGTGAAAAAACTGGCTGCTGCTTATCAGAACATTTGTGTGGTGGGTGATGATGCACAGAGTATCTATGCTTTCCGTGGTGCCAATATCCAGAACATCCTGAATTTTGAGCGCGATTATCCAGATTTAAAGGTTTACAAACTGGAACAGAATTACCGTTCTACCCAGAATATTGTTGATGCGGCAAGCAGCATTATTGCCAACAACAAAAATCAATTGGAAAAAAATGTATTTTCCGAAAATGATCCTGGCGACAGGATTAAAGTTGCCCGTGCGTTTACTGATAATGAAGAAGGAAAACTGGTTGCCGAATCCATTATCCAGGAGCGCAGCTTAAAAGGTTATACTTATCACGATTTCGCCATTCTTTACCGTACCAATGCGCAAAGCAGGGCGATGGAGGAAGGTTTGCGTAAGCTGAATATCCCATATAAAATTTACGGGGGTACCTCTTTCTATCAACGTAAAGAGATTAAAGATTTAATTGCTTATTTCCGTTTAACTTTTAATCCTAAAGATGAAGAGGCCATTAAACGGGTAATCAACTATCCAAAACGTGGTATTGGCGATACCTCAATCGATAAAATCATTGTTGCGGCCGATCAGCATAACCTCACCATGTGGGATGTGATTTCGAATGCACACCAGTATGTTGACGGGCGTTTGGCCAATCAGCTCAATGATTTCGCCATGATGGTGCAAAGTTTTCAGGCAGAGGCTAAAAAACTTGATGCCTACGATTCGGCGCTGTTTATTGCCCAACATGCAGGGATTTTAAAAGAACTTTATACTGATGACAGTGTTGAAGGACGTGCGAGATATGAAAATATCCAGGAATTATTAAACGGTATTAAAGAATTTGCGGAACGTGAAGATATTGAGGAAAAAGGCCTTGATATTTTTATGCAGGATGTTGCGCTTTTAACCAATGATGATAAGGACGGCGATAAAAATAAGGATACGGTTTCTTTAATGACGATCCACTCGGCCAAAGGTTTGGAGTTTAAAAACGTGTTTATTGTGGGATTGGAGGAAAACCTGTTCCCATCACAGATGTCGTTAACCAACCGCACCGATTTAGAAGAAGAGCGTCGTTTGTTTTATGTGGCCATTACCCGTGCAGAAGTAAAACTGACCATCACTTATGCCACTTCACGCTATCGTTGGGGTACTTTAACCAATTGCGAACCCAGCCGTTTCATTAACGAGATTAACCCGAAATTTCTAGAACTGGATGTTAAACCAGCCAAATCAACCAGTTTTGATGGCAGTTTTGACAGCGAGCGTAAATCGTGGACATCGCAGCCACGCGATTTCATAAGTAAACCCAAACCGGCGGCCGGAGCAACTACTTCTGCCCCTCCTGCGCGTCCGAAAACAACTTCACTGCTAGCCAAAGCGCATGTGCCAACACCTGGTTTTACGCCATCACAGCCACATGAATTTCAGGGCGGTATGGAAGTGGAACATGAAAAATTTGGCTTTGGAAAAATCATCAGTTTAGAAGGCACTTTACCAGATGTAAAAGCTACTGTATTTTTTCAGGGTTTGGGGAATAAACAATTGCTTCTTAAGTTTGCCAAATTGATGATTGTTAAATAAGTAAGGGATTAGATTTAGCCGCCGAAATTCAGAGACGCTGAAACAACAAGATTCTTCATCCTGAGAGATAATTTATGGTTTAAAAATCAATATGAGTGATGGATGTACAAAGAAGTTTAAATGGCCTAAAAGTATCGTCATTTTGACCGCAGTGGAGAAATCTTTAAACTAGATTTTAATAACTCGCTCAAAGATCTCTCCATTTCGCTTCGCTACAGTCGAGATGACGATTTTTTTGAGGAGTATGTCAATGGTACTTGTTTCAGGATCTTTTAAAGGTAAAACAAAAGATGCTGAATCAAGTTCAGCATGACAGAATTGCTACTTAAAATTTAACCAATTCGGTCCACTCCTCTCTTTTCTCTTCGCGTTCATTACGGTTAAAACACCAGGGTTAAAAAGTTGAAAAAACCCAAATTTATCCTTAATATTGGGTCCGGTTCTCCCGATCACAAACCATGCAGCTTACCAGGTTAGAAATTAAAGGCTTTAAAAGCTTTGGCGATAAAGTGACCATCAACTTTAATGAAGGGGTTACTGCTATTGTAGGACCTAATGGTTGTGGAAAATCGAATGTAATTGATGCCATGCGTTGGGTGCTGGGCGAACAGAGTACCAAAGCTTTACGTTCTGAAAAGATGGAAAACATCATTTTCAACGGCACGAAAAACCGTAAGCAGGCACAGCTTGCCGAGGTCTCATTAAGCTTTGATAACACCAAAAATATTCTTCCTACTGCTTATTCTCAGGTCACTGTAACACGCAAACTTTACCGCAATGGCGATAGCGAATACCGCTTAAACGACGTGCAGTGCAGGTTAAAAGATATTACCGACCTTTTTCTGGATACCGGGATCGGCTCTGATAGTTACTCGATTATTGAGCTGAAAATGGTAGATGAAATTATCACCAACAAAGAGCATAGCCGCAGGTCGCTGTTTGAGGAAGCATCCGGCATTTCAAAATACAAGCTTCGTAAGAGACAGACTTTCACCAAATTAAAAGATACAGAAGCCGATTTGGAACGGGTAGAAGATCTGCTTTTCGAAATCGAAAAAAACCTTAAGACTTTAGAAAACCAGGCACGCAAGGCTGAGCGTTATTATAAACTCAAAGAACAGTACCGTGAGTTAAGTGTACAACTGGCCACGCATCGCATTGCTTTTTTCCGTACTGATTTAACTGCACTGGAGACCCAGGAGCAGCAGCAAATGCTAAACCGCACCGAGCTAAGCACCAAAATAGATACCGGTGAGGCCGAACTGCAAAAACTGAAACTCGGCAGCATCAGCCAGGAGAAAAACCTTTCCGTACAGCAAAAAGCCACCAACGAACTTGTTTCCAAAATCCGCGCTTACGAAAGTGAGAAAAAAGTAAAAAACGAGCAGATGCGTTTTCTGCAGGAAAAAGAAACGCGTTTATCGAGCGAACTAGAAAAAGATAAAAACCAGGTTAACCACATCAAATACAACATCAAACGTTTAAATGAAGAAGTGGTAACAGAAACCGAAGTATTTAACCGTCTGGAAGCTGATTTAAAGCAACTTAAATCAACATTAGATACTTTGCGCGAGCAGCAGCAGATTGAAAAAAACCGAATTGACAACCTGATCAAATCGGTTAACGAACTGCAGAATACCGTTTATCAATCGCAAAAAGAAATTGATATCCTGAACATCCAGAAAGATGCCCTGGTACAGGAAAGCAACCGTAATGTAGATGATACCGAAACGAAAACGCTAGAATTAAAGGCTTTTGATCATGCCCTGGCTGAGCTTGATATCCAGGTGCGTGAAAAACAGGCCAATATTAAAAACCTTACCGAAGCAGAAGAGCTGTTAAAAATACAATTGGCTACCACAGAAGCTAACCTGAGTTCCAACAAGGAAAAACTAATGGCCGAAAACCGTAAAAAAGATGCCAAACAAAACGAATATAATCTTACTAAATCGTTGGTTGACAGCCTGGAAGGTTTTCCTGAATCGATCCGCTTTTTAAAGAAAAGCAATGCTTTTGCCAAAAGTGCCTTACTTCTTTCTGATATTTTATTCTGTAACGAAGATTATCGCATTGCCATTGAGAACTATCTTGAACCGGTAATGAACCATTATGTGGTTGACCTGTATACAGATGCCGTTCAGGCGATTAACCTCTTAACCGATGCCAGCCGTGGAAGGGCTAACTTTTTCATTTTAGAAAATGTTCCGGATAAAAATCCGGTTGTCGGCAGTTATGAAGGGCTGATATCCGCTTTATCAGTAGTAGAGGTTGATAAAAAATACCAGAACCTCTGCAATTTGCTTTTGCAAAATGTTTACATCGCTGAAAACGAACAAGAAAACCGGTTTAAAAACACGCCGACTGACAGTTTAACCGTATTAGCCAAAAATGGTAAATATGCACAAACCAAATTTACTCTGGCGGGCGGTTCAGTAGGTCTGTTCGAAGGTAAAAGGATTGGCCGCGCCAAGAATTTAGAGAATCTGGCAAAAGAAATTAAAGCTTCAGAATCGCTGATCAATAAGTACAACGAGGCCATTAAAGCAGAAACCGATCAGATTTTCAACTTAAAAGAAGCTTCAAAAATCAATCAGATCAATGCTTTGCAGCAAGAGATGAACCGCTTAAATAACGAGCATATTTCTGTACAAACGCGTCGTGATCAGTACCAGGAGTTTATTACCACCAGTGAAAACCGGAAAACAGATATCGCACAAAAAATCGTATCGATAGAGAAAGCTTTATCAGAGAAGTTACCGGCCCTGGTTCAATTGCAAAAAGAGCAGCAGGAAGCACATGTGAATCTGCAGGAGCAGCAACTTAATTATCAGGAAATTGCCGATCAGGTAAATGAAAGCGCGGGAAAGTACAACCAGGACAATATCCGTTTTCACCAACAACAAAATAAGTTATCGGGCTTAGAAAAAGATTTAGATTACCGCTTTGTACAGGAAGAAGCTTTAAATAAGCGCATCGCCCAAAACGATAAAGAATTACAGGAAACCCTAGTTCAAATAACGGCAACTTTGCAGCACACCGATCTGAGCGATGACACACTGTTAGAGATGTATCAGCAACGGGAGGAGATGGAAAAAGGGCTTGCAGAGGCAGAAAAAGAGTATTTCGAAATTAAGGGCAGTATTAACCAGGTAGAAACCGATTTAACCAACATCCGCAAAAACCGCGAAGAAACCGATTTCCTTTTAACCGAGATCAAGGATAAAAAGAATGCTTTAAAAATTGACCTTAATGCTTTAAAAGAGCGCTTAGCGGTAGAATTCAACATTGATATCAACGATCTTTTAGAAACAGATACTGCTGTTGAAGCGCTGGAAAGTGAATTTGAAATCCGCCAGAAAGTAGAAAAAATGAAACGCCAGCTGGACGAATTTGGCGCCATCAACTCTATGGCCATGGAGGCCTTTAAGGAAATGGAAGAGCGTTATACTTTCATCCAGAACCAGAAAAAAGATCTTAACGCCGCCAAAACTGATCTTTTACAAACCATTAAGGAGATAGACGATACTGCAAAAGATAAGTTTATGCAGGCTTTTACACAGGCCCGTGAACATTTTATCGTGGTTTTCCGCTCCTTATTTAATGAAGAAGACAGCTGCGACTTGATTTTATCCGATATCAACAATCCTTTAGAAGCTGACATAGATATTGTTGCCCGCCCCAAAGGGAAAAGGCCATTGTCGATCAATCAGCTATCCGGTGGCGAGAAAACGTTAACGGCTACCGCGCTGTTATTTTCACTTTACCTGCTAAAACCGGCTCCTTTCTGTATTTTTGATGAGGTTGATGCCCCTTTGGATGATACCAACATCGATAAATTCAATAATATCATTCGTAAATTCTCCGATCAGTCGCAATTTATCATCGTATCGCACAACAAACGCACCATTGCCAGCACTGATATTATTTATGGCGTAACCATGGTAGAACAAGGTGTTTCCAGGGTTGTTGCGGTAGATTTAAGAGAGGTAGCGGCCTAAAAGCTGAAAGGAAAAAGCTGAAAGAGCAAAGCAAAACCCACCGCTTCCGACATTGATAATTATATTTTTTGTCATGCTGAGACACGAAGCATCTGTTTCATAAGTTGTAGCTATTTCGTACCTGAGCATAACCGCATATTCAGCTTGTTGCAAATAAACATAAAATTTAGAAACGCATTACAGCAAACTAAACCACGATTTCCTTTCTATATCCAATTATTAATATCTTTAGGAAATTTTAAACAATTAATCGTCCTTTCGAGCGAAGTGCAACGTAGTCGAGAAATCTATACCTATAACTGATGCAGGATGACGCCCCTAAACTTATTGCCAATAAAACCATGAAAATCCTTTATATTATTCCCTTAGCCGTGATGCTCAGCTGCTGTTCATCCGTAAAAAATCAAAATAATACTGCTTCTGGCAAATTAGATAACCAATTACTAAAAGATGTTGAAGTATTATCTTCTGATGCTTATCAGGGGCGTAAAACGGGCACTAAGGGTGCAGAAATGGCCAGGGCTTATATTATAGAAAGATTTAAAAAATTAGGTTTAAAATCTTATCCGCAACATGTAAATTATGCCCAGGAATTCACTTTTAATGATAGAAATAGTGCGAAAGTAAACGGCACCAATGTTATTGGCTACATTCCAGGCAAAGGAACCAATGTAATTGTTGTTTCTGCGCATTACGATCATTTAGGCGTGATAAAAAATGAAGTTTTTAATGGTGCTGATGATAATGCATCAGGAACGGCAGGTTTATTGAAAATTGCAGCTTATTTTTCAAAGAACAAGCCCAATAACACCATTATTTTTGCTGCTTTTGATGCTGAAGAAATGGGTTTACAAGGTGCTAAGGCATTTGTAGGCAATCCACCAGTACCTATTAATACTATTGCCATTGATTTAAACATGGATATGATCAGCCATAGTGATAAGGGTGAACTTTATGTATGCGGAACTTTCAGGTATCCGGATTTAAAGCAATACATTGATACCACACGGACTGATATAAAAGTAAGTTTAGGCCACGACGATCCTAAACTAGGTCACGATGACTGGACCAATCAAAGCGATCAGGGTGCTTTTAATGCTAAAAATATTCCATTCTTATACTTCGGTGTAGAAGACCATAAAGATTACCATAAAGCCAGTGACGAATATTCTACAATCACCAAGCAATTTTTCAGCCATGCAGCAAATGCCGTATTGGATGTTGTAAAGAACATAGACAAACAAACCGGTTTACAGCAGTTGTTAAAAAATAAAATGATCATGATGGATAATCCGCGAAAGTCAGAAAGATTTTAACAAAATCCTTAAAGTTTACTTGAGACCTGCCCTATCGGCAGGTTTTTTTATGCTTTACAAAATCCAATTAAAAATTATTTATCTGTTTATCAATTATTTACAATATAAACTATAAAAATAGTTTGCAAACTATTTTTATAGTGGTAACTTCAATTAACCAAACTACAAAAATAGTTGCTATGATAAAAGAACTCACAAAAGCAGAAGAACAGGTGATGCTTATCCTTTGGGAAATGGGCGAAGCCCTGGTAAAAGAGGTCATTGAAAAAATGAATGAACCCAAACCCGCTTACAACACGGTTTCGACCGTAATCAGGGTGCTGGAAAGTAAAGGCTTTGTTGATCATAAAGCGATCGGTAATACACATATCTACTACCCTATCATCAAAGAAACTGATTACAAACGTTTTGCATTCGATAAGGTAATGAACAATTACTTCGAAAACTCTTATGAAAGCCTGGTTTCATTCCTGGTAAAAGAAAAAAGTATGAGTAACGAAGAGCTCAACGAAATTATTCAATTGGCAGAGAAACTTAAAAAAGACAAGTGATGAGCTGGCTATATTATTTACTCGAAGCAAATCTATACCTTATCCTGTTTTATGGATTTTATAGATTATTTCTCCACAGGGAAACCTTTTATGTTTTAAACAGATCTTACCTGATTTTCAGTTCGATGCTGGCTTTTACACTTCCGTTTGTTCAGCTGGGGTTCTTAAAGAAGGAAATGGTTTTCCACTATACAGGATCTATCCGGATTGACGAACCTACATCCTATTTTACGCTGGAAAACGTCCTTTTAGTATTATATCTGGCAGTTTCATCAATTTTCATACTAAAATTTTTGTGGGGGCTAAGACACCTTGCAAAATTAATGCAAAATGCACATAAGCGTAAAGAAGATAACATCACTGTTATTGACATCAAACATTCAAAAGTGGCATTTTCATTCTTCAATCTACTTTTTATGGATCCGGAGATGAACCAAAAAGCCACTGTGCTAAAACACGAAATGGTGCATATTAAACAAAAACATAGTCTTGATATCCTATTATTCGAACTAATACAGGTTTCCAGCTGGTTCAATCCGGTTATTTACTTCATGAAGAACGATATCAGGCTGGTGCATGAATACCTTGCTGATGAGGCTACTACCAGAAAAGACATTGCAAAATATGAGTATGCGTTGTTCCTGATCCAAAATTCGTACGGGAATGACAAAATTACCCTTAGTAACCATCTTTTTAATTCCTCATTACTAAAAAATAGAATAACTATGTTAAATCAAAAAAAATCAGCAAAATGGGCCAGGCTCAGATTGTTACTCGTACTTCCGTTAACCGGATTTATGCTATGCCTATCTACAATGGCATTTACAAAAGATTATGCTACCATCCAATTTGGACAGAAAAAGGAAAGCTTAACTATTGTTTTACAGGATACGACGAAGAAAAAATCGGATAAAAAGAGACTGCCTCCCCCACCTCCAAAAGAACCAAGCCCAGCCAAAGTCAAAAAGACGAAAGAGATAAGGATAAATGAGCCTGTTATCATCAAGTATGATAAAAGATTACCACCGCCGCCCCCAGTAGAACCAGTTCCTTTAAAAGCAAAAAAGATTAATGAATCAAAAGTAAATAAAATTCGGTTTGCTTCACCTGCTGTTAAAAAGGACAGCAAAAAACTACCTTCGCCAATAATGATCACTCCGGATACAAAGCCTGTACCTCCACCGCCGCCTGTAGAACCAAAAACAACAAAAGGTGAAGTACTTAGAATCACCTTAGCTGCACCAACTCCAACCGAGACAAAGCCAGCTAAGAAGGGTTAATATAATTCTTACTGCGGTACGTAAACCACATATTTGGTTTCAAAAAAATCTTCCTCAAAGTAAGCTGAAAGCGGATATAATTCTGCTTTCAGTTTCGATTCCCTGATCTCTTCTGCCAAATCTCCACCTTTCAGGTACAGAATTCCATTCGGAATGGCATTTATTGAATCTTTTTTAAACTTTCCCTGTATCCATGGGTAAAATTCGCCTAAACGGGTCACAGCCCTTGATACTATAAAATTGAACTTTTCTTTAACCTGCTCAGCCCTCAAATGTTCGGCACGTAAATTTTCTAAACCCAGTGCCGAAGCCACCTCCTTTACCACTTTGATTTTTTTCCCGATAGAATCAACCAGGTAAAACTGCGTTTCAGGGAATAAAATGGCTAAAGGAATACCCGGAAAGCCACCTCCAGTTCCTACATCCAGCACAGACTCTCCTGCTTTAAAGGTACAGATTTTAGCTATTCCCAATGAATGGAGCACATGGCGCTCGTACAATTCTTCAATATCTTTTCTCGAAATTACATTGATCTGTGCATTCCAGAAGCTATATAACTCAAACAACCGGGAAAACTGCCCAAGCTGTTTTTCAGTTAGATCGGGAAAATATTTTAAAATGATATCTGGCTTTACATCAGGCATATTGCAATAACTAAAGGATTATGAACTATTTCCATTTTACATTTTTCTTCCCAAACATGGATAAAAATCCGTTTAAGGTTAAAAACAGAAACAAAAGTATATCTAAAATCGGGAACCACCAACGTAAATCGCCATAGTTTAACCGTTTAAGTAATTTAGGATAGATAAAACACCTGATCACAATGCTTAATCCGAGGATGCCAAGTGCTACATATTGCGCTTCGCGACTCAAAAACATACAAGCAGCAAAAAAGGCATAAAACATAAACTGGGAAATAATCTGAAGGCTCAAAATAAATTTATGTTTCGGTTTATAAAACTTACCAGCACCAAAATGGCGTTTTTTCTGTCTCAAATAACCTGCCCAGTTCTTATTTGGCTCACTCCACACGTGGCTATCCGGATGTATGCGAATCTCGGTATTATAACTGTTGGCGTGTGCATTTACAAACAAATCATCATCCCCGGATGGAATATGCATATGCGCTGCGAAGCCCTTATTTTTAAAAAACAGCGATTTTTTATAAGCCATATTCCGCCCAACCCCCATATAAGGCATGCCTTTCAGGGCAAAAGAAAGGTAGTTAACCGCAGTAAAAAAGGTTTCGAACCGGATCAAAGCATTTAACAGGCTGCGCTTTTTCATATAAGGCGAATACCCCAATATAATTTCCGTTTGCTCATCCGCGGGCTGCTGCATATCCATCAGCCAGTTGTCAGATGCCGGCATACAATCGGCATCTGTAAATACCAGCCAATCATATTTAGCTGCTTTTATGCCCATGGTAACGGCGAACTTTTTACCGGCAATAAATTTATCGTTATCTAAAATTTTTACTACCTTAATGTTACGATGCTGCTTTTCTAAGGCTTCTAAAAAGTCCTCGGTTCCGTCCCAGGAACGATCATTGACCACCACCACCTCAAATTCAGGATAATTCTGGCTGAATAACGAGGGAAGATATTTTTCCAGATTAACAATTTCATTTCGGGCACAAACAATAACACTGATCGGTTTACGCGACGAAGACGGCACTTCTTCAATGCTTACCCTTGCCAGCTTCAAATGAACAAATAATACATAATAAAGCTGAACCAAAAGGCAAAAAACCAATATGGAGAGCAGAATAATTTCAAGCGGGGTTAATATCACGATGGTAAAATAAATAGGCGCAAATTTCTCATTTTTAATCTGTAAATCACTTTTATGTGGATAAAAAATTAAACAAAAATATGCCCCCAATTTTTGCTATTTTTGGCAGATTTTTGACGAGGAAAATATATTATGAAATTTAGTTTACAGGCTAACGACCCCCTATCTAAAGCCAGGGCCGGAACAGTAACCACTGCTCACGGCGAAATACAAACACCTATTTTTATGCCTGTGGGTACTGCCGGAACGGTGAAAGCCGTACATCAACGTGAGCTTAAAAATGATATTGACGCAAAAATCATTCTCGGAAATACTTACCACCTTTATTTAAGACCAGGACTTGATATTCTTGAAAAGGCAGGCGGTTTGCACAAATTTATTGGTTGGGACCGACCGATTTTAACTGATAGTGGTGGTTATCAGGTATATTCATTAAGTCAGGTACGTAAAATTAAGGAAGAAGGTGTTACTTTCCGTTCTCACATTGATGGATCAAAGCACCTTTTTACTCCTGAATATGCCATGGATATCCAGCGTACCATTGGTGCCGATATCATTATGGCCTTTGATGAATGTACCCCGTATCCATGCGACTATACCTATGCGGCCAAATCGATCAAAATGACCCACCGCTGGCTGGAACGCTGCTGTACCCATTTTGATAATACGCAGCCCAAGTACGGTTTTGACCAAACGTTATTCCCTATCGTTCAGGGCTCTGTATATAAAGATTTAAGAATTAAATCGGCAGAATTTATCGCCGGTATGAATCGTGAGGGCAATGCGATAGGAGGCTTATCGGTAGGTGAGCCTGCGGAAGAGATGTACGCCATGACGGAAGTGGTATGCGACATATTACCAGCTGAAAAACCACGTTATTTAATGGGCGTTGGTACACCCATCAATATATTAGAAAATATTGCATTGGGTATCGATATGTTCGATTGTGTAATGCCGACCAGAAATGCAAGAAATGGCATGTTATTTACCAGGAATGGTATTATCAACATCAGGAATAAAAAATGGGAAAATGATTTTTCTCCTTTGGATGCAGAAAGCGATCTGCATGCCGATCAGGTAACAACAAAAGCTTATTTAAGGCACCTGGTTCATAGCAATGAAATGCTTGGCGCTCAAATTGCTACCTTACATAACCTGCATTTCTATCTCTGGCTGGTAAAACAGGCCAGGGAAAAAATCATTGCAGGCGAATTTTATGAGTGGAAAAACAAAATGGTTAAAGTGTTAGGCAATAAGCTATAAAATGAATCTGTTAAAAGGGAGAATAAAAATCATCGATCAGTATATTATCGGGAAATACCTGGGTACATTTATTTATACCCTTGCCATTTTCGTGATCATTATTGTTGTTTTTGACCTGTCGGAAAAAATGGATGATTTTATGAAAAGCGGTCTAAGTTTTTGGGGAATCCTTTCCAAATATTACGCTGGCTCCATTCCTTTTTATGTGAATATGCTTTCGCCACTGATTAATTTCATTGCCGTAATTTTCTTTACGGCTAAAATGGCCGATCAGACCGAGATTGTGCCGATTCTAAGTGGTGGTGTGAGTTTTAACCGGTTTTTATTTCCTTACCTGGTGTCGGCCTCCATTATTTTTTCGGCCAATTTACTTTCCAACTTATACCTTCTTCCCTATACCAATACCTTAAAAAATAGCTTCGAGAATACGTATGTAAAGCGTAATGACCCTTCCACAAAGTCCAAAATCCATATGAAACTGGACGACAAAACCTATATTTATATTGATAATTTCGACAACAAAACGAATTCAGGATATCGGTTTTCTTTGGATAATTTTAGCGGAGATGTACTGACCAAAAAAATCGTTGCAGAAAATATAAAATGGGACTCGCTTAAGCGTAAATGGCAGTTGAGCAATTACTCTATCCGTAAGATTGATGGTCTGAAAGAAACCATGATTTATGGTAACGGCAAACTTAAAGATACCATTCTGGATATGCGTCCTGATGATTTTTCTGCCTATGATAACGTGGTGCAAAACTTAACGACCAAAGAACTTTCAGAGAAGATCAGGAAAGAAAAAATCCGTGGCACAGGCGTAATGAACGACCTTCAGTTTGAAAAATACAAACGTTACCTGCATCCACTTTCGGCTTATGTGTTAACGCTGATCGGTGTTGCACTCTCATCGCGTAAAGTTCGCGGTGGGGTTGGTGTATCTTTAGGTATCGGAATCTTCATTAGCTTTGCTTACATCGTGTTTAACCAGTTTACACAAATGTTTTCGACCAAAGGCGGATTACCTCCTTTCGCAGCCGTTATCATGCCTACACTATTCTTTGGCTTACTAGGTTTTTACCTGCTAAGAAAAGCACCAAAATAACGATGGACATTACCAAAAAGAATTTACTCATCCTCCATCTTACCGTATTTGTTTGGGGCTTTACAGGCGTGCTCGGCAAGTTGATTTCTATCGATGCAGTGCCCATGGTTTGGTACCGTGTAATGATTGCCGCAGCCACACTCTTAGCATGGTTTTTAATTACCAAAAAGAACATTAAGATCAGCAAAAAACAGTTCATCCAATTCTTTTTAACAGGCGGAGCTGTAGCTATCCATTGGATATTTTTTTTCCATGCCATTAAAGTTTCTACGGTTTCGGTAACCCTGGTCTGCCTGTCTTCTTTTACTTTATTTACGGCAATTTTAGAACCGCTGATCAAAAAACAACCCATACAACCTGGCGATATTTTAATCGGTTTACTCATCATTCTGGGAATATATATGATCTTTAAATTCGAAGGTCAGTATACATTAGGAATAATTTTTGGCCTTCTGGCTGCAGTTGCATCCAGTCTTTTCTCAACAATAAATTCCACGCTGGTACAAAAAAGCGAACCTTCCATCATTAGTTTTTATGAACTTGTTGGGGCATTTTTCTGGATCACCCTATATCGTTTATATGATGGTTCGCTGCTGAATACAGGATTCAATCTTAGCGCTCAAAACTGGTTCTACCTTGCGCTGCTGGGCACGCTTTGCACATCTGTTGCATACGTTGCAGGTGTTGCCGTAATGAGAACTTTATCTGCTTTTAGAGTTGCTTTAATTACCAATCTTGAGCCTGTGTACGGCATCGTATTGGCCTTTATTTTTTTTCAAAGCAAAGAGCAAATGACAGGTGGATTTTATATCGGCGCAACCATTATATTGGCCTCAATTTTTCTTTATCCCATTTATAAAAATAGAAAGAACCGGCTCTAAAACAAAGCCCTGTAATAGGATATATTTGTCAAAAAGCCAACCGTTTTTTATTAAGATAATTAAGCTGAACGATCTATTGTATTCCCATATTTTGATGGGTCGATTTTTTTTATTCAGATCTGATTCCCAACAAAAGCATGATCAAAAATCTCTAAAAGATAGCGTAGAACATAAGCTGCAAACGGCTCAAAACAACTTACCACAATACCCATTTAGAAGTACCCAAACTTGTCAAAAACTAATCGTTAAAGCCTATCAAAACACTTTATCCAAGCGATAGCAATTCCATATAAACAAGCGTAATTAAAAAAAGGAAACTACGATTTAAAAATGCAACTTCACTACAGACGAGGGACCTAAAACATCTCTATTTCGCAACTACTTTCACCACCACGAAAAAAGAATACGTTTACCAAAAAAACCTGATGTGATCGCACCTTCCGTTCAGAACCAGGCAATATTAATTAACTACCTGAAGTTGTAATTGTAACATAACAAAGCCGAATTTTTATATCCTTAGATTATACCTTTTTGACCGATAAAACATATGAAGGATTCAGCAATATAAGATGAGCAAATACGTAAAAAATACCATCTGGATCAACCTCAAAACAGAACTATAAACCAAGCTTTAAAATATAATTTCAACTTATCAAAAATGAATATTTTATGAACGAAATTCCTTTGATGGCCACCTAAATAAACCTTTAAAAAATAGGCTAAATATAAAGCCAATAAAACACAAATTTTGAGCATAAAATAGATTACAAATGATCAATCAACATACGCTAAAAACAGGCACGAAACCGGGAAAATATAAAAGTTAAAAGATTAATTTTTTAAATGAAAAAATCACCGACAAAACAGCTTCAAGTCAACAATAAAAACCACCAAAATCCTAACATACAAATACTAAAAAAACTAAGGATTTATCAGCGAAAAAACCTTACAAAAAACTCGTTTGAATCCCAAATAAAAAACACTACTTACATCTTAAAAAAGCAGCGAAAAACAATATTAAATCCAGAGGTTTTATACTAAAATTCATATAAGTAATGCTAACGTATCGTCCTCAAATAAGATAGAACTATCTTAAAGATGCTATATCTGGCCTCAGCAAAGCTTTCAATTTGCAGTACAAACAGTTACTATGGTGCCACAAAACAGCGTAGTTTTTTTTGGAATTAATCATTATCAAAACACTAAAAACTGAGCGGTAAAACTAAATTGCTGGACCACTTTTCACGCATAAAGATGAAAAATTATCAGATCCCACAATTACGATCTGAAAATACATATTTATCGAAAAAAATGCGTTTAAACCACAATAAAGCCGTTTTTTACTTCAAAAAATCAAATTTCGATAAAATATCCTGAAAACGCCTTTATTCACGAATATCGCAAGGAAACCGCATTATCCTGGCAAAATGTTACGGTTTTTCCGGCTTAAAGTCAGCAAAAAATATACAGATCATTAAAATTTGAGCCTAATTTATAACTAAAATTTAAGCTCCAAAACCTGAATTTGGTACTCAAAAATTACTGTTTTAGGAATACGTGAACTTCCATTTTAATTTTTTAAACTGATGTAAATCCGGTTAATTCAGTCAAAATCGGGATTCAAAATACCTTAAAATTAAGCTGATATTCAAGCAAAAAAAACAGACATTATGTCATTATAAAAATCTTCACTCGCCATAATCTGATCATTTTCGTTTCTCAAATATTTTAAAAACTAACACAATAAACGTTTCAATCATTGATTGATCCCGGTCAGTTTTCGGTATTCAAACAAATCAATTTCGCTGTCGAGCATTCCTTTTATTTCCCAGGCGTTTGTTAATCTTTCTCAATCATCCATTGACGCGATAAATTCGATACGCTTGGCTTAGCACCGAGAACTGCGATCATCTTCTGCCAGTCATACATAATTTAAAAATGGAAGGAAAAATTTTCATTAAAATCGATTAATAAGTGTAAATTAATTGGATAAAACTGTTGAAAATAAAAACAGCCATTTAAGCAACAACCAGTAGTATATTTGCGCGAATTTTTATTCATAAACGAACATTTTATCAATTCAATTAAATTACAATAATGTTTATAAATCAGATGTTTAAATAAATTTATATAAATTAAAAATTAACATCTTCAAACAACTATAAATTTCAAAAAACTAAATATTTTAGCAAAGATTTTAGATGAGCTTAAAAAAATCAAACAAAAAACTAATTATCAGTTATTTAAGTACAATCACTTTAAGTTTTGTTTCATTATCTGTTTCTGGACAGATTTTCAGCACTGCGCAAAACCCACTTAGTGTAAAATGGAACTACATTTCATCCGGCGGCTTCAAAATCATCTATCCTAAGGAACTGGAAAAAGAAGCTCAAAGAATGGCTAACACCCTACCCTTTATCTATAACAAAATCGGGGTGGGCCTGAACCAGCAACAAACCTCTATCCCACTGCTTTTACAGAACCGGGGAACGGTAGCTAATGGCTTTGTGCAACTAGGACCGAAGAAGTCGGAGTTCTATGCTACGCCTCCACAGTTTTTTGACAGCCAGGATTGGCTGAACAACCTTGCCGTGCATGAACTCAGGCACATTGCACAGTTTGACAAATTGACAGGAACACAGTCGCACCCTTTTCCTGAACTGGTTTACTTCGCATACTTTGGTGCGGGTATACCGATTTGGTTTTTCGAAGGCGATGCTGTGGTGAACGAAACTGCTTTGACGAATTCGGGCAGGGGCCGACAGCCAAACTGGATCATGCCTTACCGGGCTTCACTTCTGGAAGGAAAAAAATTTACCTACAGCAAAGCCTATTTTGGATCGAACAAAGAGGTAACTCCGGGTTATTATCAAACAGGATATTTGATGGTATCTGACATGAAGGAAAAATATGGTCAGTTCATTTCAGACAGCTTACTTGGCGACATCAGGAAAAGACCATGGAGACCGTATCCATTTTCGAAAAGCTTAAAAAAATATACCGGAGAAAATACGCGGCAATATTTTTTATCTACCCAGAACAAGCTGGCAGAAACATGGAAAAAACAGGAAGAAAAATCTTCCACAGAAAACTATGAAAGCTTAAATAAAAAAACAAAAATAGCAACGCATTATTTCTTACCGGTAAGATTAAATAAAAACCAGATTTTAGCCCTCAAAGAAAGTAAAACTGATGCGCGATATTTCGTCATCATTAATGAGGATCAATCGGAGCAAAAACTATTCGGAATCGGTTATCAGGAACAACCTTGGTTTAGCTTAAAAAATGATCTTTTGGTTTGGGATGAAATCCGCTATGACCCCAGATACAAACAGCGGAGTTACAGTGTAATCTATTCGTATAATTTAAAGACCAAAAAATTCAATAAATTAAGCAGCAAAAGCAGGCTCTTCTCTCCCAGCCTGTCTGAGGATGGAAAGAAAATTATTGCAGCTAAGGTTGAACTTAATAATCAATTTAATTTAGTAGAAATCGATGCCAGCTCAGGAAAGATTTTAAAGACTTATACAAACCCTGAAAACGAAATCCTGCAAACACCTTTTTTTGACCGGTCAGGAAATAAGGTAGCTTATATCAGCGTAAGCGAGAAAGGAAAAAGTTTATGGCTCGTTGACGGAGATAAAAAATCCATACTCATTTCCAACAGCCGACAACAACTCAGCCGACCGGTTTTTATTCAAGATAAAATTGTTTTCAACGCACACTTTAACGGCATCGATAATATTTACGAAATAGATCCCGTTTCAAAAAAAATCACAGCACTCAGCGCATCGAAATATGGAGCCTTCAACGCTACGGAAAGCGGTGACGGAAAAATCATATTTAATGATTACAAAATCAATGGTTATGAAATTGCCGAGACCACAGTTGTAGAAAAACCAGTTGGCGAAAATAACTTTGTGGATTTTTCGGCAGCAGCAGAAAAGCAGGAAAATGTTGGTAATGTTTTTCAAAACATTCCGGATAGCATTTACCCATCAAAGCGGTACCATACAGCGTTAAATCTTTTCAACATCCACAGTATTGTTCCGGTAATTGACAACGAATATGTTTTTGGTTTAGAACTGCAATCAAACAACCTGCTTAACACAATGGATTTTTATTCTGGCGCAAAATACCACCGGGATTTAAGGCGTTTTGAATACACTGCAGATATCAGCTATAAGGCACTTTATCCTGTATTGAGCATCTTATATCGGAACAGACCTAAACGCACGTTCTACCGCACTAAAAACACCGTACAACAAGGCGATTGGCGGGAGAACTACATTAAACTTAACGCATCCCTTCCATTATCATTTAATGCACGCAATAACAACTATAGTTTTACCCTGAATACAGCAACCAGTTTTACGCAAAGGTACATGCCTGAAAACATGCCTGCCGGTTTTATACGCGAGCTTAAATTTCCAATGGAGTATAATTTTACTTTTAACCACAGCGTACGCACGACCGAGAGAGACATTGCACCCAGATGGGGGCAGGTGTTCAGGGCAACTTACAATCACCAACCCTTTGATCAAAATTTAAAAGGAGAAATTTTAGCGCTCGAAAGCTTCCTTTACTTTCCGGGTTTTGCAAAAAACCATTCTTTCCTGGCGAGCTTCAATTATCAAAAAGCAACCGGGGTAAATCAGTATGCAACGGAGATTGCAACTGTTTATGGGTACAGCAATATTTTAGCTAAAAGCAAACTACAAAACAGTCTTCTTTTCAATTACCGCTTCCCCTTCGCCTTTCCAGACTGGGAGTTAGGTCCGTTGGCTTACGTGAGAAATTTCAGGGCCGGGCTATTCTGCCATTATGAAAATATCGGTAGCGGCACAACCTTTAACGATCCAAAAACATATGGGGTAGAATTAAATACCAGTGTAAACATTTTACGCTACCAACCTGTTGTAGATTTAGGAGCAAGATTGGTTTTTGTTAATCAGATTTACAATCAAAATCCGATATTAGAGTTTTCATTTAACTATAGTTTTTAAACATGAGCGCAAAAACAATTTCGATAATTATATTAACGGCCTTATTAACCGCCTTCTTATTTTTGAACAGTGATGAGGTGCCATTTAACTTTATCGTTGCAAACGATGTTCAGGTATCCAAACTGATCGTTATCGGTGTTTGTATCATCGTCGGTTTCATTATTGGCTTTGTGGTAGGCAGACCGAAAAAAACAGTTAGCAGCTATGATGATGAGATCGAAAGGAATCAAACTACAATAGAAAAGAAAAATACCTTAAGCGACGAGGACAGGGAGTATATTAGCTAGTGCCAGGATTAACAGGATTACTTGATTTTAAGATCAAGTTGCCCAACATTATTCAATTTCAGAATCGCGGTGCTTTAGGATTGTGCTGTTTCAATATTATTGGATTTCAAAACTTTATAGCTTAACTTAGCCGTAAAAAACATCCCTATTTCTTACAATAAATTTTAATTTATTAATATGAAGTATGGAGATTTAACCGGGCGAATCATTGGATGTGCAATGAGGGTCCATTCTTATTTAGGTTCGGGTTTTCAGGAAAAGATATATCAAAGGGCTTTGGGTATTGAAATGGAAATTGACAAATTATCCTATAAGGAAGAAATGACAATGACCATTTTTTATCGGGATATAAAAATCGGTTTTAGAAGAGTAGATTTTTTCGTCGAAAACGAAATCATGGTTGAATTAAAAGCCGTATCCGAATTGAATGACGCACACCTTGCGCAAGCAATTAACTATCTCGAAGCATACAAATTACCCGTAGGATTATTGATCAATTTCGGCAGCAGGAGCTTGACCTTTAAAAGGGTTTATAATACGAAGCACCCAGATAACAAGCGCTAGGATTAGTATGATTTAAGGATGATAAGATTCAAGTGTAAACAATGGGATGAAGTTGGCCAGGATTAATGTGATTCAAGGCAAAAGGATTTAAATACTGATAAAAACATCTATGAAACTTAATCCTGAAATCCTTATAAGGATGGTGAGACGAAATGCTGATAAAAATAAGTCACTAACCCTGATCTTGAAATCCTATCATCTTAAAAATCCTGGCTAATCGCCGTCATAATTTCCCCATAAAGAAGCCCGCTTCCACCACCATAATGCTGGATAATTTTCAATTCAGTTTTTATTCCTGTCAGTCTTGCTCTTAATGCTTTTTCGCATGCTGCATCAATACCGTTCCCTAAGAGGACCAAATCTATTTCATTTGTTTGGCAAATCTCGATAGCTTCATCATCTGAACACACGCAGATTCCTTTCCACTCCGGTCTGGCATTTAACAATCGGTTCATCACAGTCGTAATTTCAGTATCTCTGCCGATATAAAGTATGGTAGTTTGCATATTTTTACATAAATAAACCCCGCAGGTTTAAAATCTGCGGGGTTTGGTTAAATTATTTTAATTCAATTCCATCGGCACATCCATTAACAATACTTCTGCATCTGCAGTATTGGCTTTAAAACTGATTCTATCAATATCCCAAACACCCAGACCATCTCTTTTGCTCAACACTTGTCCGTTTATGGTTACTTCGCCATTGATCACAAAAGCATAAACACCGTTGCCAGCTTTTTTGATTTTGTATTCAGTTTCAAATCCGGCATTGAATTTACCTAATGAGAACCAGGCATCCTGATGGATCCATACACCGGCATCATCTGCGTTTGGCGATAAAATCTGCTGGAAGTTATTGTGTCTGGCTTCCACATCCAATGTTTGCTGATCGTAACGTGGCGTAACATTTTTCTTGTTCGGAAATAACCAGATCTGCAGTAAATTTAGCTGCTCATCTGCATTAGCATTAAACTCACTATGGCTTACACCTGTTCCGGCACTCATCACCTGGATTTCTCCGTTTTTAATAACGGCCGAATTACCCATACTATCTTTGTGTGCAATTGCACCGACTAACGGAATGGTAATAATTTCCATGTTATCGTGCGGATGGGTACCAAAACCCATACCACCATCAATCAAGTCATCATTTAAAACCCTTAAAACCCCGAAATGCATTCTTTCCGGATTGTAGTAATTAGCAAAACTGAATGAGTGATGCGCATTTAACCAGCCATGATTGGCATGACCCCGGGTGTTTGCTTTGTGCAAAATAAACTGTGACATAAATTTCCTTTCTTATTTATGATACAAATTTACAGCAGTGATGTTTAGCAGGCATTGATGTAGGGTAAGAAAGTTTGGCGTTGAGCGGAGAGCGTAGAACCTCTGGCATTGATTTAACTAAGCATTCAGCTTTGCAGGTATACTACCTCGGTTAAGCTATCTAACACACCATAGCATTTGAAATTCTTTCCACATCAATTGAAAGGCATAGAAATTCAAATCATTAAAGATAATCTATCCTTAACATAATTTCAGTTTTAAGTTTATCTGTGCCCCTTAAACTTGCGCTAATTCAACCAGAACAATCAACCTTATAAACTCATGCAAAAAAACATGATCGGGATGCTATTGGTGTCCTGCCTATTTACATTTTCCTGTGAAAAGAATACTTTGACAGCAGATCAGACCATTACGACAAATCAAGACAAAAACATGCTGACGGTCGGTACGGCCGCAGTTAGCGCTGCTGCAAGCGTAAATACTTATTCTAATACATCGGCTTACATCAACTCCGGTTTTTTATTTTTAAACCCTACACAAATTGATAAAAACCGCCAAGCCATTGGTGGTAATGCCTATACTGAAGTATATGGCTTTAATGTGCCGGAAGAAAACCGGGTAAGGGGGATTAGATGGAATGAAGATGATGAAACCACTTCGATCTGGCGGCCACAGGGTATTGCAGGTTTTTCCAGAAATGGGGTGCGTTATTTGCTGGTAAGCTGGTATGCAAAAGATGCAGCTGAGAGCAAAGGATCAAGGATAAGCCTTATCGACATTAGTCCAAGTTCCGGTACTTACTTAACTTACAGACACATTTTACTGGTACAGCCTACCCTACCAACCGGGACGTTAGATTATACACAATACGGTTCGTATGCGCCATTAAATGTACATGCAGGTGGAATCGCTTATTTTAATGGAAAAATTTATTTAAGCAGCACGAGTTTAGGCCTAAGGGTATTCGATTTAGATAAAATCATCGAAGTAAGCTCTGGAACCGGCACCGAAAATAAATGCGGCAAAGATGCCAGTGGCAATCTTTATGCTTTTAATTACAGGTATATTCTCCCACAGATAGGTTACTATAAAATCAATGACGCAAGTCCGTTTTCTACCGTTCAGGTAAATTACGAAAATAACCAACTATGGACGGGTCAGTATTATGCTGGCAGTGCCGATGCCTCAATGGTACCTAAAATATTTGGATTTCCAATTGACAGCTCCGGAGAATTGCAAAATTCTGGTATACAAACCGTGATCCCTAAAAACAGTTTGTTTGCTTCCGATCATGCACATGGCATACAGGGCGTTTTCAGAAAAGGCAACAGAACATGGCTCTCCTGCACAGGATCACCCAGCGAATCATACGGATCTACCGCCCGCCTGGCCAGATACACCGATGGCGATACCAATACGGTAAGATACCGGTGGCCTTACGGAGCCGAATCCTTATATCTTGAAACGCAATATGGATATTTATGGAGTTTAACAGAATTTGAACCCAACGCTGGTGCCAATAATGGAAGTCAGGTTAACCGTTGCATATTTGCAGTTGATTTCTCCAAATATGAATAAGATATTGACTCAAAGCAAAAAAAGGGAGATGTTAATAATCCTCCCTTTTTCATCATTTATTTTTGAGATTAAACTAAGCCAATGCCTGCTCAATATCAGCCAAAATATCGTTAATATGCTCCAATCCAATAGATAAACGGATAGATCCCTGCTCAATCCCCACTTCATTGCGTTGCTCTTCAGTGAGCTTGCTGTGCGTACTTGTTGCAGGATGCGTCGCAATGGAACGGGTATCAGCCAGATTTGCCGAGATCGAAAACAGCTGCAAACCATCCATAAATTTACGTGCGGCATCGATACCGCCTTCAACAACGATGGTTACAATGCCCCCGCCTTGTTTCATTTGCTTTTTAGCAATATCATATTGAGGGTGCGATGGTAAAAAAGGATATTTAACCAGCTTAATTTTCGGGTGCTTTTCTAAATATTCAGCAACTTTCAAAGCATTTTCGCAATGGCGGTCCATACGGATGGCCAGGGTTTCTAAACTTTTAGACAATACCCAGGCATTGAAAGGTGACAATGCAGGTCCGCTGTGACGGGCAAAACCAATTACATCGGCAATCAGTTCTTTAGCACCTAAAATAATCCCTCCCAATACACGGCCTTGTCCATCGATGTATTTGGTAGCAGAATGAATGGAAATGTGAGCACCCAACTTAATTGGCTGCTGCAGATATGGCGTGGCGAAGCAATTATCCACAACCAGCAACAGCTGATATTTTTTAGCCAGGTTCCCCAGGAACTCCAGATCAATAATATCAATACCAGGATTGGATGGGGTTTCAACAAAAATCATTTTGGTATTAGGCTTAATCAAAGCCTCCCAATCCTGTGGTTTATCCAGATCGGCATAATCAAAAGTTACGCCCCAATTCGAAAAAACATTGGTTAACAACTGGTGTGTAGAACCAAAAACAGAACGGCTTGATACCAGATGGTCGCCATTTTTCAAAAATGCACCAAACGTGGTAAAAATTGCCGCCATACCAGTCGCTGTAGCAAATCCATCTTCTGCTCCCTCCAAAAGACACATTTTTTCGATAAACTCTGAAGTATTTGGATTTGAATAACGGCTATAAACATTCCCCTCCTTTTCATTGGCAAACAATGCACGCATTTCTTCTGCATCATCGAACTTATAACTCGAAGTTAGGTAAATCGGCGATGAATGCTCCTTATGTAAACTGCGTTCAGTTTGTGTGCGTATAGCTATGGTTTCAAAATTTTCGGATTTCATTTTATTGTGAGATGTGAGATATGAGATTTGAGATGTTAGACAGAAGATTTTCACCCTAAACCCTACACCATAAACCTTTTTTACCCCTTATTAATGGTATAAGTAAAATTAATTGTGGCTGAACGGCCTAAAATATTCGATACGGAGCAGTATTTATCGAAAGTCATGGCTAATGCACGCTCCACTTTCTGGGTGCTTAAATCACCGAATAAATCGAAGCGGATATTAATTACATCAAAAATCGGCGGCATTTCTTCCTCTTTTCTTGTGGCATTTATAGCGATTTTAATATCATCAAGCGGCTCCTTCTGCTTGGTAAGCACATTTACCATATCAATGCCACTACAGCCCCCTAATCCGATAAGTAACATTTCCATCGGCCTGAAACCTTTTCCCTCGCCACCAATAGCCGCTTTTGCATCCAGCTCTACCGTAAAACCGCTCTCGTTTTCTGCTTCAAAATTAAATTTTCCGCTTTTGCGGACTAGATTTATATTCATATCGATAGTATCAAGTATTGAGTACCAGGCATCAAGACCTTAAGCCTTCTACCTACAACCCTTTACCTTAATTTTAATTTAATATTTATACCCAAAATTTGCTACCCGAATGCCATGCGCCACGCGCTCAGCTTATACACCGTAATAGACAAAGTTGTTTTGCTCCAGTTCAGGCAATTTAACCGGATGGTCGAACATTGCAAAAACCGACGAACCGCTGCCACTCATTAAAGCGAATGTTGCGCCTGCATCGTATAAACTGGTTTTTATTTGACGAATTTGGGGATACTTTGCGAATACCGATGGCTCGAAATCGTTGATAACCTTATTTTTCCATGTTGTTGGATGCAAATGTATCATTTCTTTTAACGATTGCAAAGGTTTTTGCGGTTTTACATGGGCGTAGGCATCGGCCGTGCTGACATGTACAGGCGGCTTCACCAAAACTTTAAACCAGGCTGACAAATCTACTTCGCACTTTTCAAATTCATCCCCCTTACCAAAGGCATAAACAGGTTTGTTTTCAATAAAAAATGCACAGTCAGCGCCTAATTGACGAGCATAAACCTCCATTTTATCAACAGACAGCCCCAAACTGAATTTATCATTTAAAAGTTTGATCAGAAAAGCACAATCTGCTGATCCGCCACCTAAACCTGCGCCAACCGGAATGTTTTTTAACAAATTAATTTGCTGAGCAGGAATATCATAATCCTTTTTCACTAACTGATAAGCTTTGAAACACAGGTTATCATTCGGATCGCCGGGGATATCAATACCATGAATTTTGCAGGAAGTTACTGCTGCATCGGTAATCTCAACCGCGTCCTTGATATTGATCGGATAAAATATCGTTTCGAGGTTATGGTAACCATCGGCGCGTTTTTCGGTGATATTTAAACCTAGGTTTATTTTCGCGTTGGGGAAAGATAGCATATTAGTCCAAAGTCGTGAGTCGTAAGTCGTAAGTCTTGAGTCCTAATTGCAAACATACAAATTTTATGTAGTAGGTCCCGGCTTCACGCTGGGACTACCCATATTAAAGTAACCCATGTTAGTAATTTATAAGTGTGCATAAAAATGATTCCCAACACCTGATAAATTTTAGATATTTGTAATTAATTATTTATTTAGAATTTAAAGCCCCAAAAGGGGTTTGGGGTGTATGAAACAATATTTAGATTTAATGCAGCATGTGCTTGATCATGGCGCGCAAAAGCACGACCGTACGGGTACCGGAACCATAAGCGTTTTTGGCTATCAGATGCGTTTTAACCTGCAGGAAGGCTTTCCTATGGTGACGACGAAAAAACTGCACTTAAAATCTATTATCCACGAACTCATCTGGTTTTTAAGTGGCGACACCAATATTAAATACCTGAAAGACAATGGTGTGCGCATCTGGGATGAATGGGCTGACGAAAACGGTAACCTGGGACCGGTTTATGGTTCGCAATGGAGAAGCTGGCCAACGCCAGACGGACAGCACATCGATCAGATTACCAATATCATTAACACCATAAAAAACAATCCCGATTCTCGCAGGATTATTGTTTCTGCCTGGAATGTAGCTGAAATAGAACATATGGCTTTGCCTCCTTGTCATGCTTTTTTTCAATTCTATGTGGCTGATGGAAAGTTAAGCTGCCAGTTATATCAGCGAAGTGCCGACATTTTTCTGGGTGTACCTTTTAACATTGCTTCTTATGCGCTACTCACCATGATGGTGGCTCAGGTTTGTAATCTTGAAGCCGGAGATTTTATCCACACCCTGGGCGATGCGCATTTGTACAACAACCATATTGAACAGGCCAACCTGCAGTTAAGCCGCGAGCCTAAATCACTTCCAACAATGAAAATCAATCCCGAAGTGAAAAGTATTTTTGATTTTAAGTTTGAAGATTTCACATTGGAGAATTATGAAGCGCATCCTCATATTAAAGGTATTGTTGCGGTATAATATTTGTTCATTGGTCATTAGCCAATTGTTCATTTGTTTGGGTGCAGAACTGAACAGCTGATTTTATAGATCATCCCGAAATATAAAATTCACTTAAACTGTATGAAAAATGAACTACAAACTAGAGGACTTAGAAGTTTATAATCTATCTGAGTTAATATCTGATAAAATATGGGATATTGTTATGAGATGGGATTATTTTGCGAAAGATACCATCGGAAAGCAAATATGCAGGGCAGCTGATTCTATCAGTGCAAATATTGCAGAAGGGTATGGCCGATATCATTTTAAAGAGAAAAAAAACTTTTGTTACTATAGCAGGGGCTCAGTCTTAGAAGTAAAATCTTTTCTAAGGAAATCAAAGAACAGAAATTTAATATCTGAAGATTGTTATTCGGAACTTTATGCTGAACTACAAATTATCCACTTAAAACTGAACGCTTATATTAAGTATATTGGCAAAAACCTAAATAAATTTTAACTTATCGTTGATGCATGTCCGAACCTGGTATAACAAACTTTGCTTAATACGCCATGCAGGCACTAATAAACGAATGACCAATGACAAATAAACCAAAAAACCTCTCCATCGCCGTAGCAATAGGAGAAAATTACGCAATAGGTAAAAATAACCAGCTTTTGTGGCACATGCCGGCTGATTTAAGGTTTTTTAAACAAACAACATCTGGACACACCGTGATCATGGGGCGCAAAACGTTCGATTCTGTAGGTAAACCTCTACCAAACCGCAGGAACATTGTGATTACCAGAGATACTGAATTAAAAATTGAAGGTGTTGAAGTGGTAAATAGCTTAGATGAAGCTTTAGCAATCAGCAAGACAGAAGAAAAATCAGTATTCATTGTTGGAGGGGCAGAGATTTACAGACAGGCATTACCTAAAACGCAAACACTTTATTTAACGACCATTCACCATCATTTTGAGGCCGATACTTTTTTCCCGGAAATTGATCGGAAAGAATGGAAGGTGATCAGCAGCGAAGCCCATAAAGCCGACGAAAAAAATAAGTATGATTATACTTTTGAGGTTTTAGAAAGAATTTAGTTCAAGTTAACCGCAAAGAACACAGAGATTTTCGCAAAGAACGCAGAGCATCTTCTTTACCAGTTATCCTTTGCGAATAGAACCACTACCCCTGCCACCTAAACCCGATGGCAGTGAGCATGAAGCGCAGCGAAATAAAATGGACAGCGGGACTTTCAGAGCCTAAGAAACACAGGTATTGCTTTTCAATAAAAGATCTTTAACTCGCTTAGAACTTATAAACGAAAAGATGCTTCGTACCCTGGCATGACAACTGTTGAAAAAGTGGATGCATCAGCTGTGGAAACTTAATCCTAAAAAGCTGTCACAAATGCTTTTGAAATCAATTTCATTTTAAATCTGGTCGTCTGAAATAAATTCTATCTAATGAATAGCCAAGGATTATTCCCCGATAAAAATTAATCTTAATAAATTATCAATTAAGGGGTTCTATAATTTAAAAATTTAATTAGATTTGCCGACTTGTTAAAAAACAGCGAAAGACAAATTATTTTAAACAAACAATGCAAGGAAAAGGTTTTATTAAGTTTATAGCGATAGTATTAGCTATCGTTTGTGCGTATGCACTTTCTTTTACTTTGGTGGCATCCAAGGTAGAAAAAGACGCGAAAAACTATGCGAAAGGTGACTTAGCCAAAGAAAAGGCTTACTTAGATTCGATGAGTACCGAAAAAGTTTATCCAGTTGTTGGGTTTACTTATCAAGAGGTAAAAGCGAAAGAGATTAATTTGGGTCTGGACTTGAAAGGCGGAATGAACGTAACGATGGAGATATCGTTAGCAGAGTTGGTTAAATCATTGGCAGGCAACCCTACTGATGCAAATTTCAACAAAGCAATTCAAAACGCGCAGATCAAATTAAATGCCGGCGGTAAAGATTACATCAAAATTTTTGTTGATGAATTCGAAAAATTAAGCCCTGGAGTAAAACTTGCAGATTATTTTTCTAATCAGGATAACGCATCTCAGTTAAAACCTAATGCAAGCAATAATGAAGTTGAATCTTTCTTGGAAAAAGAAGCAACCAGTGCTATCGATCGTTCATTTACTGTTTTACGTTCACGTATTGATGGTTTCGGGGTAGTTAGTCCGAACATGCAAAAACAAGAAGGCAGTAACCGGATCTTAATCGAAATGCCAGGTGTACAAGATAAAGAACGTATTGCTAAACTTTTACAGGGTTCTGCCGAATTACAATTCTGGCAGGTATACCAGGTACAGGAAGTTGCACCATTGTTAGAAAACATTAATAAAATTTTAGCGGCAACATTAAAAACCGATGCTCCGGCAGCTAAAGATACCACCGCTGCTCCTGCCGCTGGCGGTAAATTGGCGGGCCTAGAAAAAGCCGCTGCTAAAGATTCTTCAGCTAAAGGCGGCAAACTTGCCGGCCTGGGCAAAAAAGATTCGAGTGCAGTTAGAGCCGAATTGATAAAATCCAACCCATTGTATGCTGTTCTTAACCTTCCTATTTATCAAGGCGAAAACGGACAACAACAGTTAATGCCGGGCGCAGTTGTAGGTATGTCTTTACAAAAAGATACTGCAAAGGTTAATGCTTACCTAAAACTTCCTGAAGTTGCTGCATCTATTCCATCAACGATGAAATTCATGTGGAGCGTTAAACCTCGGGAAGGCTCGAAAGTTTTTGAATTATATGCCATTAAAATGGTTAGTGCAGATGGTAAACCAGACTTAGGTGGTGAGGCAATCAGCGATTCGCGTGCTGACTTTGACCAAAAAGGCAAACCGGAAGTAACCATGTACATGACCAGCGAAGGTGCTGCAAAATGGAAAAAAATTACTGCTGAAGCTGCAGCTGATCCAAACAACAAAAAATCAATCGCCATTGTATTGGATAATCAGGTTTATTCTGCCCCTACCGTACAAAACGAGATTGCCGGTGGCGTTTCATCAATCACCGGTAACTTTACACAGGCCGATACCAAAGATTTATCAAACATCTTAAAAGCGGGTAAATTACCTGCTCCTGCACGTATTGCTGGTAGCTACATCGTTGGTCCAACATTAGGTGCACAGGCTATTCATGATGGATTAATCTCATTTGTAATTGCCTTTATCGTTATCCTGATCTTCATGGCGTTATACTATCACCGTGCAGGCTGGGTGGCTAACTTTGCCTTGTTAATCAACTTATTCTTCATCATTGGTATTCTGGTATCACTTGGTGCAGTATTAACCTTACCTGGTATTGCCGGTATCGTATTAACCATTGGTTTATCGGTAGATGCGAACATCCTTATTTTTGAACGTGTACGTGAAGAGCTTGCACATGGCAAGAATACTGCTTCAGCAATTCAGGAAGGTTTCAAACATGCGATGCCTTCCATTATCGACTCAAACGTAACCTTGTTTATTTTAGGTGCTATTCTTTACGTTTTCGGTAGCGGTCCGGTTCAGGGTTTTGCCACTACATTATGTATTGGTATCCTATCTTCATTATTTGCAGCTGTAGCCATTTCGAGAGTAGTTTTCGAATCGTTGTTAAACCGCAAAATCGATGTAAGTTTCGATAACAGCCTTACCCGTAATGCATTTAAAAACTTAGCCTTCAACTTTGTTGGCCGTCGTAAAATCTATTACATTATCTCTACCATCATCATTGTTGCAGGTATCGGTATGTACTTCAAAAATGGTGGTTTAAACTTAGGTGTGGATTTTAAAGGAGGTAGAACTTATTTAGTTCACTTTGATAAAGCTGTTAATACTGAAGATTTAAAAACAAAGTTAAACCCGGTTTTCGGTAACGAAACGCCAGAGGTGAAAACTGCAGGTGAAGATAGTCAGGTAAAAATCACTACTACTTTCCACATCGAAGATCAGGACATTAAAACGGATAAAGTTGTAGAAGATGCTTTAAATAAAGGATTAGCAGGTTCAAAATATGAAATTGTAAGTTCACAAAAAGTAACGCCTATCATTGCAAGTGATATTGTAAATGGTGCTTTCTACGCAGTATTGATTTCATGTTTGTTCATGTTTATCTACATTGTCGTGCGATTCAAAAAATGGCAATATGGTTTGGGTGCGGTAATCGCATTATTCCACGACGTTTTAATGGTATTGTCTTTCTATACTATTTTAGATGGTGTGATGCCGTTCTCATTGGAAATTGGTCAGGATTTTATCGCCGCAATTTTAACGGTAATGGGTTACACCATGACAGAAACCGTTGTTGTATTCGACCGTATCCGCGAGAAATTAAAAGAGTCTGGCAAAGAAGATTTACATGGCGAAGCGCGTAACAACTTAATCAACTTCGCGTTGAACAGTACCTTAAGCCGTACCATTTTAACTTCATTAACCGTATTCTTTGTATTATTGGTAATCTTCATTTTCGGTGGCGATAGCATCCGCGGATTTATATTCGCCTTGTTAATTGGCCGTATCATCGGTACGTACTCATCACTATGTATTTCTACTCCTATCGTAATCGATTTAGGTAGTTCTGCAGAGAAGAAATAAGATCAAAATCTTAAAATATACAAGCGCCTCGGGAAATCGGGGCGCTTTTTTTGTGCTAAACCTGATAGGTTTTAAAACCTATCAGGTTTAAAAGATAAAAGTTTCAAAGCTTTTTATTTCTTTCGAAAAGCAAGTCCTGTAATTCTTCGGTTCCGATAGCCCTGCTATGCATTCCAATCTTTTTAATACGCACTGTTATACCGGAGTGCGAAGCACGTGTTTCATCGGTTACAGATGCTTCGTCCCTCAGCATGACAGCAGATTCAGGGCTGTTGCAAATTAAAAAGGATTTCCATTTCTATCAGGTTTAAATCATTTAAGGTGGTGCTAAACACCTGCAAATCCCCCTTCGTCATGGAAACGTTATATATGTGGCAAAAGAATGATTGATACTGCCAAAAAACCTCATTTAATAAACCTTTTAGCTATTTTTTTGTTACGTTAGCATTAGATACAAGGAGATAAAATGGATTTACAACTTCCTAAAAGCGAGTACCCGAGAGTAGTTATAGTTGGCGGTGGATTTGGTGGTATTGAATTAGCAAAACGTTTAAAGAACAAACCTTTTCAGGTTGTGATGCTTGATAAGCATAATTATCACACGTTCCAACCCCTACTCTATCAGGTAGCTACAGGAGGTTTAGAAGCCGATTCGATCGCGTTCCCGCTAAGAAAGATTTTTAAGGGTCAAAAGAACCTGATTTTTCGCGTAACCAAAGTTACGGAAGTGAATGCAGCAGAAAACTGTTTACAAACTGATATTGGCAGAATTAAATATGATTATCTGGTTATCGCTACAGGTTCTACCAGTAATTTTTTTGGCAATAAAGAAATCGAGTCCAATTCAATGCCCATGAAATCTATACCGGAAGCACTGGATTTGAGAAGTTTGATTTTACAGAATTTCGAAAAATCGCTGATCGAAAAAGATCCGGATAAGAAAAATGCACTGTTAAATTTTGTGGTGGTTGGCGGTGGCCCAACAGGCGTTGAAACCTCCGGTGCCATTGCAGAGCTTAAAAGACATGTTATTCCAAACGATTATCCGGAAATGGATTTAAGCAAGGTTAATATATACCTGATTGAAAACTCGCCGGAATTATTGGGCGTAATGTCTCCACAGGCACAGAAAAAAGCCAAAGATTTCCTTACCGATATGGGTGTACAGATTATGAACGAAACCCGGGTATTAGGTTATGACGGGCTAAAACTCAGCTTACAGGATAAAGCGCCTATTTTAAGTTCTACGGTAATCTGGAGTGCTGGAGTAAAAGGAGAACTATTGGCCGGTTTAGACCAGGCAGAAGTTGTTCGTGGAGGCCGGTTGAAAACCGACACTCAAAATTTAGTGGTAGGTTATCAAAACGTATATGCCATTGGCGACGTAGCCGCTATTATTGATGAAGAAACACCTAATGGTCACCCGGGAGTTGCGCCGGCAGCCATCCAACAGGGACATCATCTGGCCAAAAACCTGATCAACATTAAAGAAAATAAACCTTTAGAGAAATTCAAATATTTCGATAAAGGCTCAATGGCTACAGTTGGCAGAAACAAAGCAGTTGTTGATATAGGCAAAATCCGTTTTCAAGGGGTATTCGCCTGGTTTACCTGGATGTTTGTCCACTTAATGACTTTGGTAGGCTTCAGAAATAAGATTATTGTTTTTGTCAACTGGGTTTGGAGTTATTTCAGTTATGATCGGGGCACACGTTTAATTATCAGAACCTTTGCAAAGGACAGAAGTGTGGATTACAGAGCCGAAGTACCCTCTGTAAAAGATGAAGTCAAGGCATTTTAGTATTTAGAGGACTTTTGGGTTAAAAATTTTTTCCTCTTTTCTTAACGGAAAACTTTGCGCAATTTGCGGTTAAACCGAAAATATGAGCCAAAACAATTTCAAATTGATTGAATGTCCGCGCGATGCCATGCAGGGATTGCACAATTTCATTCCGACCGAGCTTAAAGTTGAATATTTAAACCTACTGCTTCAGGTCGGTTTTGATACGCTTGATTTTGGAAGTTTTGTTTCTCCCAAAGCCATTCCGCAGATGGCCGACACCGCCGAAGTTTTAGCACAGCTGGATTTAAGCAATACAAATACTAAACTGTTGGCTATTGTAGCGAATTTAAGGGGTGTAGAAGATGCAATAAAGCATGAAGCAGTTGATTACCTCGGATTTCCGTTTTCGATCTCTGAAACCTTTCAACAGCGCAATACCAATTCCAGCATAATGCAGTCTTTAAATACGGTTGAAGAAATGCTTTCACTTTGTGCAAAAAAGAATAAGAAAGCGGTCATTTATCTATCTATGGGTTTTGGGAATCCTTATGGTGATGAATGGAATTACGGGATTGTAGAACAATGGGCTGATGTATTAGTGAGCAAAGGAGCGGAAATTCTATCGCTTGCTGATACGGTAGGCGTTTCCACACCAGAAAAGATAGAAAACATATTACCAAAACTGATTTCAAAATTCAAAAATACCGAGATCGGCATTCATTTACACTCCACTCCCGCCGATCGTTTCGAGAAAATTGAGGCTGCTTATCGTTCAGGCGTAACCCGCATAGATTCTGCGTTAAAAGGATTTGGCGGCTGCCCTATGGCTGCCGATGATCTCACCGGAAATATTGCTACGGAAGATGTGATTAGCTATCTGAGCTCGAAAGAAGAAATCCTAAATCTCAATATGGATAAATGGAGGGAGGCAATTGCTTTCTCTGTTAAAATATTTGGATAGAATTGTTTTCCCAAGGCTCGTCATTTCGAGCGAAGCGAAACGCAGTCGAGAACCACGTAAGTGCTCAGCGAAGCTAAATCTATATTCAAAGATTTCTCTCCGGAACGTTCGGGAATGCGCTTCAGTCGAAATGGCGATTTATGAAAAATGTTCCGTGCTTTACGCGTTTCCGTGGATAACGATCCTTAAACTTGCTTCACCATTTTAAAATGTTGTATACCAGCCTCCTCAAATTGATCACCCTCTGCTACAAATCCGAACTTGGCATACAAACTCATGGCATCCAGTTGCGAGTTTAAATAAATATAATGTGCATCTTCCGGCAAATCAGATAAAGCCTCAGCGATCAGTGCCCGGCCTACCCCTTGCCCTCTAAACTCCTTTAAAACAGCAAAACGCTCTAATTTATAACCGTTGTCCGTTTTACGCCACCTACATGCACCACAAGGCTGTCCGTTATTGGTGGCCAGAAAATGTACTGATTCGTCCTCATGCTCCCATTCCAGCTCCGGCGGACAATTCTGTTCATCTACAAAAACAATTTTACGGATCGCAAATACTTTATCTAAATCTTCGGGATGGTTAACTTTTTGAACGTGCAGACTCATTATCGTGTTTTTTAAAGTGTTTATTTGACTTTACTTTTATTTCATTCAATTGCTTCGCAACATCTATTGAATGCGAGCAATGAATATCGGCCTCTTTTTTGGCAAGTGTAGCAATCGCAACGTAAAATTTATGCAATTGATCCAATTCTTTTTCGCTCAGGTCTTCAATATCTACCATGCGGTTACTCGCACCTTGTTGCGCGGCAATTAACTCATTCAATTTTAGCTGGATCGCTTTCCCGTCTTTATTCTGCGCTTTCTGGATTAGAAATACCATTAAAAAGGTAATAATTGTTGTTCCGGTATTAATTACCAGTTGCCATGTTTCAGAGTAATTGAATATCGGGCCACTCACTGCCCAAATTACAACAATTGCTGTTGCGCTGATAAATGCCGCAGAACTCCCGGTAAACTTGGTTGCCGCGTTAGCAAATTTTTCAAAAAAATTGTTGCTTTTATTATTGCTTTTAGATTTTGTCATCACCATTTGTTCGCTTAAAGATACCATAAAACAAACAAAAGCGCCATAAGTTTTAAACCTGTGGCGCTTTCGCTAATGTTGTAATGTTGAAAGATTGAAAAGTTGCAACGTTACAACCTTTTAACGTTTAAGCTCTTAGAGCTTATCGTTAACGTTGATACAGTTTAAGTCTTCAAAAGCGGTAGTTAAACGCTTAACAAAAGCCTCTTCTCCTTTACGTAACCATACACGTGGATCGTAATATTTTTTGTTTGGCTTATCATCGCCGTCAGGATTACCGATCTGGCCTTGAAGATAACCTTCATTCTTTTTGTAATATTCTAAAATACCTTCCCAGAATGCCCATTGCATATCCGTATCAATATTCATTTTAATTGCACCATAAGAAATGGCTTCCCTGATCTCTTCCTGAGATGAACCGGAACCACCGTGAAATACGAAATTGATTGGTTTCTCGGCTGTTAAGTTGAATTTTTCTTTGATAAAATCCTGAGAGTTTTTCAAAATTACCGGTTGCAATTTTACGTTACCCGGTTTATAAACACCATGTACGTTACCAAAAGCTGCAGCAACCGTAAAACGAGGAGAAACTTTGCTTAACTCTTCGTAAGCATAAGCTACTTCACTAGGCTGTGTATATAATTTCGAGCTGTCTACATCGCTATTATCAACACCATCTTCTTCACCACCCGTTACACCAAGCTCGATTTCGATAGTCATGTTCATTTTAGCCATACGTGCTAAGTATTTAGCAGAAATTTCCATGTTTTCTTCGATAGACTCTTCCGATAAATCTAACATATGAGATGAAAACAAAGGCTTGCCGGTTTCAGCGAAGAATTTTTCGCCGTGATCCAATAATCCATCAATCCATGGCAACAATTTTTTAGCTGCGTGGTCGGTATGTAAAACCACAGCAACACCATAATGTTCTGCCAATAAATGTACATGTTTAGCTGCTGATACAGCACCTAGAATGCATGCTTGTAATTTCTCATTATCCAACGATTTACCAGCATAAAACTGGGCACCACCATTAGATAGTTGAATCATAACAGGCGAATTTACTGCCTTTGCAGTTTCCATTACCGCATTTACCGTATTGGTACCGGTAACATTTACTGCTGGTAAAGCAAACTGATGTTTTTTAGCCTGCTCAAATAATTCCTGAACGGCATCTCCGTAAATTACGCCTTTGTAGCCTTTTAAACTCATTTCTTGTTAATTTTATTAAGTCCGAAGTTATAAAAAAAATTAACATTACCAGCTTTTGTAACAACAGAATTATCTGCCTAAAAGCAAAACAAAGCCTGTTTAGTGTAAAAAACACATTATCCTTAGTGTAAAAAAGACACACCTTTAGAAATAATCAATTTACAAGGAATTTTAACAAACAACCAAAATCCAGTGTAAAATGATCAAATGTCAACAATTAATGTTCCGATTTACGAGTTTAATCATTGTGATTTGAATATTGATCATTAATTAATGATCATTGCGATTTGATCATTGGTAATTCTTTATCTTAATTTTATTTTTCGTTTCTTTGCAATCCAATTCTTCAAAAAATTATATGGCTTGGTTTAAGAGAGAAAAAAAAGGTATCATTACTACAACAGAGGAGAAAAAAGAAGCACCGGATGGGTTGTGGAATAAATGTCCGAATTGCAAAAAACCGCTACATCAGGCAGAGCTTCAGGAAAACAAATATGTTTGCCACTATTGCAGCTACCATCTGAGAGTAGGCTCTAAAGAATATTTCGAGGTTTTATTTGATAATAATCAGTTTAAAGAGTTGTTTCCTAACCTCACTTCGGGCGACCCTTTAAATTTTAACGATAACAAACCTTACACCGATAGAATTAAAGAAAGCCAGGCTAAAACAGGCTTAAAAGATGCGATCCGTTCGGCGGTTGGTAAAATTGAGGGAGAAGACATCGTGATTGCCTGCATGGATTTTGCTTTTATTGGCGGTTCAATGGGCTCAGTTGTAGGTGAAAAGATCGCAAGATCGATCGATTACAGCATTAAACATAAAGTTCCGTTCCTCATGATCTCAAAATCAGGTGGTGCACGGATGATGGAAGCTGCATTTTCATTAATGCAAATGGCTAAAACGTCAGCGAAACTGGCTTTATTAAGTCAGGCAAAAATTCCATATATCTCTTTATTAACCGATCCAACTACTGGCGGTGTAACGGCTTCTTATGCTATGTTAGGCGATATCAATATTGCAGAACCAGGCGCATTAATCGGTTTTGCAGGTCCGCGGGTAATTAAAGAAACCATTAAAAAAGATCTGCCTAAAGGTTTCCAGACTTCAGAATTTGTGTTGGAACATGGCTTCCTGGATTTTATTGTAGATAGAAGGGCCATGAAAGCTAAATTGGGCGCATTTGTAAAAATGATGAACAATTAGTTGGTTCAGTAGTCTAGTAGTTCATTAGTCATTGGTTTATTGGTCATTAGGTCAATAGTTAATTGGTCACTGATCCATTAGTCATTGCGTTATTGGTGATTAGTGAAAGTCTCCAATGAATAAATAAACATTATAAAAAAAAGCAGGATTTGAATAACATAGGTTAAATCAGTCCTGCTTTTTGCTTTAAGCACCCGCTACACTCCTGGCTTTTCATGGCAATCACATTTATTTAACATGAACTAGTAATTCTTTTGATAAATTTTTCTAGCGAGTGCATTTACTACAAAGGCTTTAAACCACAAAGGAAAAGCTATTATTTATTTAGATGAACTCAGTTACTTGCCTTACGCGTCAGTATGACTCGATAATAGAACGTGTCTTGCAACATTTCCATTAACATCTCACAACCCTACCTCATATTTCATAAATTAGCCTCAAATCATTAATTCTAGCTAATTATGAATAAAAAACTACTGTTTTCTGCACTGTTCCTTTGTGCTTCAACCAGTCTTTTTGCACAAGACCGGAAAGTAATTGATAATATCATTAAAGAAGTAAACGAAAATTCTCAATTGGAGAAACTGGCGCACGAACTTTTGGATGTTGTTGGACCACGATTGGTTGGTTCGCCACAGATGAAACAAGCTAACGACTGGGCGGTAAAAAAATATAGCGACTGGGGCATTTCGGCTAAAAACGAAAAGTGGGGCGAATGGGCCGGTTGGGAACGCGGCATTACACACATTGATTTAGTAAGTCCGAGGGTTCGGACCTTAGAAGGCACACAATTGGCCTGGAGCCCATCAACCAATGGTAAAACCATTAATGCAGAAGCCATTATCCTTCCGGGAATTACAGATTCGGCATCTTTTCAGAAATGGTTACCCAACGTAAAAGGTAAAATTGTTTTAATTTCAATGAACCAAATATCTGGGCGACCAGAAAAAAATTGGGAAGAGTTTGCTACAAAAGATCTTTTTGAAAAATTTAAGAAAGAAAAAGCCAATGCAGCAAAAGCATGGACGGCCAATTTAGCTAAAACAGGTCTTACCGCAAGAACACTTCCTGTAGCTTTAGAAAATGCTGGTGCGGTGGCTGTGGTCATCAATAACTGGTCGCAGGGCTTCGGTGTAGACAAGATTTTTGGCGCCAATACCACTAAGGTGCCAACATTAGATTTATCTGTCGAAGATTACGGTTTGGTATATCGTTTGGCTTTAAATGGCAACAAACCGATGCTTAAAATTGAATCAGAATCAAAAAAACTGGGAACTGTACCAACCTTTAATACCATAGCGGAGTTAAAGGGCAAGCAAAAACCAAATGAATATGTGATGCTCTCGGCACATTTCGATTCGTGGGATGGTGCGAGCGGCGCAACAGATAATGGTTCGGGTACCATCTTAATGATGGAAACCATGCGCATTTTAAAGAAATTTTACCCCAACCCAAAACGCACCATTTTAGTGGGGCATTGGGGTAGCGAAGAGCAAGGATTAAATGGTTCGAGGGCATTCGTAGAAGATCATCCGGAAATTGTGAATAACCTGCAGGCGCTGTTTAACCAGGATAATGGTACGGGCCGTGTGGTTAATATCGGCGGACAGGGTTTTGCAAAATCAAAAGATTACATTACCCGTTGGTTGGCAGCCGTACCAGATACCATTAAAAATCAGATCAAAACCAGTTTTCCGGGGACACCGGGAGCAGGAGGATCAGATTTTGCGTCGTTTGTTGCTGCCGGGGCATTGGGTTACTCTTTAAGTTCTACCAGTTGGGATTATGGAACATATACCTGGCATACCAACCGCGATAGTTATGATAAACTGGTTTTCGACGAAATCAGAAGTAATGTAATTCTGGCCGCCATCATGGTTTATATGGCTAGTGAAGATCCTGAGAAAACCTCAACCGAAAAAGCAACCGATTTACCTGTAAATGAGCGTACCGGAAAACCAGCAACCTGGCCGGTACAAACAAAATCAAACAGAAAAGGTGGGTTGTAGAGAAAGAATTTTACTATAATTTAAACGAGCATTTGGAAACAGATGCTCGTTTAAATTATATTCATACTTATTAACGCAATACAAAATGACTAATGCCTACTTACTATTCACGATTTCCTTTCTTATTGGATTAATCTGCATTACCTTAATTGCAACCTTGGGGGCATGGACCTCCAGGAAATTTGATTTTAAATACACCTATTTAGGTATGTTATCTTTTGCAATATACATTGGCATAGGCTATTTCCTATCTAGTTGGCATTTCGAAGTAATAATTGTTTTAGCTTTATGCGCACTTTTAGGCTTATACGACAGTACAGTAGGCCTAAAACTATCAGTTAGATTTAAGGCTAATTCAGAAAATATCGATCTCATTAAATTTAGCAATAGGCTGGTGATAGCCATGATATCGGTAGCAATTGTTTTAGGCTCATTTGGATGCTGTATCTATAGATTTTCGACATTTTTATCGTAGCAAGTTTTAAACACAACCCCTCTCTATCAACTAATAACCCGCTGCTCCAAACCTATTTTTACTCCTCTTTCTTCTGAAATTTGTAAAACAAATATCCTAAAAAAGGCAAGATCAACACACTTCCCAATAAAAGCGCTAAACCCAAACTATAAATCGTTTTGTCCGGTCCCGCAGTTTCGAGTAACGAAATCGAATCTCCGCTTTTTAAACGGATAAAATTTGGAAAGTGGGCATAACTTATCGCCAACAGGATCATCGTTACCTGGAAGCCTGCTAAAATGCGTAAAACCTTAGTCTTTCCTTTAATTAACAGGTACCATAACACCATAAGCGATAAACTGGCTAAAATAATGGCTGATAAACCCACCTGGCTCTTAAAAACCCAATCAATCAGTGGAATTTTATCCCGTTGCGCAGCAACAAATACCATTGCACCAAAAACCACTGCTGCCACATTCATAAACATTGCCTTTTTTATAAACCGACGTTTATCATGCGTTTCTGTTGTTTCGCCGATGAGATAAATGGCCGCAAGGAAACCGCAAAGTGAAACCGTAAAGAAACCCACAGCAACAGAAAACCAGTTTAACCAGCCTGAAATATAGGCTGTATAAAAATCGGTGGCCTGCGCATCAATATGTCCTGAAATTAAACTTCCTGCAATGATGCCCAAAAATAAAGCGGTTATAAAGCTTGAATACCTAAATATCCGGTTGTATAACCATTGCATATCATCTTTTACAGCATCATAATGGCGAAATACAAAAGCGGTACCACGGGCTATAATTCCGATGAGCATAATAGCCAATGGGATATGCAGGTAAACCGACATGGTGGTGTAAATAAACGGAAACCCAACAAAGAGGATTACAATCGCAATAATCAGCCACATGTGGTTAGCCTCCCATACCGGACCAATGGCATGATACATGGTTTTACGTGTTCGGCTCCTATTTTCTGTTGAGGTAAAGAGTTCTATGATTCCTGCACCGAAATCGGCTCCACCCAATAAAAAGTAAAGCAGAATGGCCATACATAAAAATGTGATTACTACTTCTTTCATATTCAATATGATTACACCGGTATTTTGATTATACTGATTAATGAGATTTGCTTCGTGTTGTTCATACTTAGCTATGCAAATGAGTATTAGATTCCACTTTATCATATAAAACCGGTACCATTTTAATCTGTCGGTAAAGCAAAAACGTTACTATTATGCTTAACGACAGGTAAATGGCGGTGAAGACATAAAAGGAATACGCAATACCGGGCATTGGGGTAACCGCATTCCTGGTACGCATAATACCATAAATAATCCACGGTTGACGCCCTACCTCTGTAACTACCCAACCAGCCTCTAAAGCAAGGTAACCAAGCGGAATAGCCAAAACAAATAGTTTTAAAAGCCATCTTTTTTCTATTAAAGGCTTCTTTTTGAGCAGGGAAAAAAAATAGGTTAAAGATATAAAGAGCAATAATGTACCAATGCCCACCATGATCTGAAAAGCATAATGGGTAATGGCTACCGGAGGATGCTCGTTTTCAGGAATCTGATCCAGCCCTTTAACTTCAGCTTTAAAATTGCCATGTGCCAGAAAACTCAATGCCCCCGGAATTTTGATTGCGCCTGTTACCGATTTATCTTTTTCATTTACGATACCACCAATCAATAGCGGCGCTGGCTTTTCGGTTTTGTACAATGCTTCCATCGCCGCCAGTTTTGCAGGCTGACGTTTGGCAACGTCTTTGGCAGAAATATCGCCACTCAAGGGTTGTAACAATGCCGCAATACAGGCAAATACAGCCGCTATTTTAAAGGCTTTTAAATGAAAATAGGTATTTCTGTCCCTTAAAATCATTAATGCATGTACGCCTGCTACAGCAAAACCAGTTGCTGTAAATGCGGCTAAACACATATGCAGTGCCTGAGTAAACCAGGCTTTATTGAACATGGCCTGGATAGGATCGATATTAAGGTATTGTCCGTTTACAAAATCAAATCCTGCCGGACTATTCATCCAGGCGTTGGCGGCAACCACCAATATACCCGAGGCCAAACCGCTTACCCCTACCACCATTCCTGTAAACCAATGGAACCACTTATTTAATTTATTCCAGCCATAAAGAAAAAAACCGAGCGCTATAGCCTCAATAAAAAAGGCCGTTCCTTCAAGCGAAAAAGGCATTCCGAATATTGGTCCGGCATGATCCATAAATTTGGGCCATAACAGGCCAAGTTCAAATGACAACATGGTACCGGATACCGCGCCAGTTGCGAAGAATATGGCCACCCCTTTACTCCAGGCTTTAGTCAGGTTTTTATACACCTCATCGTTAGTTTTAAGCCACTTATAATGAGATACGGCCATAAAGAAAGGCATCACCATACCAATACAGGAAAAAATAATGTGGAAGCCTAGTGACAAGGCCATTTGCGAGCGGGCTGCGATAAAATCATCCATGGGCTGTAGATTTTGTATGGCAACAAATATAGTCGTTAATGATTAAAGCCTATGGTAATTCAATGATGTTGAAAGGATTATTTAAAATATAGAACGTTTATAAATTGAAAAAAGATTTGGAGGGCTTTGCCACAGCGATAATTCATATTGGGTATTTTATTCTGAGCAATGATTTATGATATAAAAATCAATATGATTGACAGAAGTTAAAGAAACTGAATTGTATCTAAATATCGTCATTTCGACCGCAGTGGAGAAATCTTTTAAACTAGGTTTTAATAACTCGGTTGAAAAGATCTCTCCATTTCGCTGCGCTACAGTTGAGATGACGATTTTTTTTCGGAGAGGTTTGTCAATGGTAGCGCAGTCGAAGGATTGCCACCGAAACACAGAAGACATGGAATTTGCCCAGTTATCGTTTCAAAACGAAATCCAGCTCCCCTCCTAATTCAGAAGGGGCTGGGGAGGTTAAACTCCCTTCAATTCATCGTAAGCAGCGGTTAAACTTCTTTCAATGCCTTCTCCTTTCCATTCGGGTGCATTTGGGATGGTAGTGGTTTTTAAAATATCTTCTTTGCTTTTACCTGCTTTAATTTCGCCGCCTACATAGGTTAAAAGGTTTTGGAGGTAATTTTGAAAAGCTTTAACATCAGCTTTACTTCCGGTTACTTTTTCAGGATCAAGACTATGTCCCCAGATAAACAAGGTATCACTATCAAACTGATTCTGAATCTTATCCAAAGCATTGATCCAGTTGCCGATGTGGGCACCATTTTCACGATCAATATATGGAAATTTACGGTTGAATACCAGATCGCCTACATGCACGATATTCGCATTTTCGAAATGGTAAACGGCGTCACCGTTGGTGTGACCAGAGCCATAGTAATAAGCCTTTATATTTTCGTCCCCTACTTTAGCGCTCCATCTTGTACCAAAAGTGCTATCAGGCAAAAGCTGTTTATCTAAATTATTGGCTTTCTCTGCTCCTCTTTTTTGGTTGACCAGTGAATTTTGGTGAGCCACGACTTTTTCTGCCAATCCTTTAAAAGAAATATTCCCTGCGGTATGATCACCGTGGTGGTGTGTGTTGATCAGGTATTTAAAAGGTTTTTCACCTAACTTTTTCAATTCATCAATCACATGTGTTGCCGTAGTTGGGAATTGCGCATCCACTACTACAAAACCGCTGCTTGAATTTAACCAGCCAATGGTCCCACCCTGCTCGGTAAATATACCAACATTATTACGGAGCGGCTTAAAATCATAAGCGCGCAATAACTCTTGCTGAGCAAAAACATCGGTTTTATAAACTGATAGCAAGGCCATAGCAAGTGCTGAATTTTTAATAAAGTTTCTTCTTTCCATTTTCGGGATGATGCTAAAAAACCACAGCAAATGCTGTGGTTTAAATTTAATGATTTACATGCCAAAATAGCAAATTATATACCTGCACCTGGCGTAGTACCCGGTTCATGCCCGGGACCGAATGAATTATTCTTCCTGTCTTTATCTTTGTTAAACAGATTGGTAGTTACTTTTGATGATTTATTCTCATCTAAAGTTCTATCTTCTTTAATATCTTCTACAGTTTTATCCAGTAAATCGTTCTCAACAACTTTACCTTGTTCTTTATTCGTTTCCATAGTAATTGTAAATTGATGTACTATAGGAACAAGCAAAAAATGAGATTGTTTTTATTAATCCTCGCGGGAATGGGATTTGATCTAAATTATTGTTGGTGAGCCGTGAACAAGATAGTTGATTTAGATAGAATGCTATTAATAACTGAGGTCATCCCGACTGAAACGCAGTGAAATGGAGAGACTTGTCTATGCAGATTTAGCTGCGCTAACACTCCGTTGCTCTAGGCTCCGTTGCACTCCGCTCGAAATGATTGTTAGGCGTAGAACTTTACCACCTCATACCACGTCTTCTGTTGCGATTTTACAACATTGCCCCGGGCAATTTCCCTAACTCATGAATGCAACCGAATGAATGAAACTTCCTTTTATGGATTTTATTAAAATGGTTTGAGGACTCAAATGAAAACGGGCTGAAGATAAACCTGTAAAGGTGTTTTCTTTCTTCATTTGATTTTTCTTCCAATTTAGTGTTTTCCTGATTTTGAGTGTTGTGGTTCGTTTCCATGTTGACATAAATTATTGAAAACCTTTCAGGCTTTCAGGGTTAACAATTTTAATAATGATTAAAAGCTTTTTTAAAATTTGCTTAACCTTATACCATGGGAATCTGATAAGGTTTCTTGCCGCAACAACAGGTTAAATGGCGTGGATTGCCATGCGTTCGATTAAATATAAGTTTATTTTTCGGGTTTTGCAAGTTACTTTTTGTGCGCAGAAGTATTTAACCTTAGTTTTTCCTAAATCATTTTTTTTGGAAAGCAATGGCAGTACTACTTAGCTCAACACAGTCCTGCTCTCCACTTTACTACGCTGTGCTACGTGTTCGTTCCGATCAGGTTTAGGTGGCACGGCCAGGAATACTATTTGGGATTGCTGGGCGCGCTTTCAATGTTTGGTGACTCACCAAACACAATATGAAACTCACCAAATGAGAATCAAACAATTTATTATTATCTTGATAAAAATATAATCACATGAATTCCGATATTTTTAAAGATAGAAGAAAATCATTCATTGACTATAATGAAACTTACTTTTGGACTTGCACGATTAAGGATTGGTTGAACTTGCTAGAACCACTAAATTACAAGCAATTAGTTTTAAATTCTTTAAGAGAACTTGTTATAAATAATTTTATAGAGGTGTATGGCTTTGTAATTATGCCAAACCATATCCATTTGATTTTAAAAATTTTAAAACCAAATGGTAAAGAAAAACCGAATGTCAGTTTTTTGAAGGATACTTCCCATGAGTTAAGAAAAGACCTTAGGATCAACAATCCTAATTTTTTAAGACTTTTCGAGGTAACGGAATCTGATCGTAAATATCGGATATGGCAACGTGATCCCCTTGCAATCAACATGTTCGATCTCAATATATTGGAGCAAAAGCTAAATTATATCCATCATAACCCATTACAAGCGAGATGGCGTTTGGCGCAAAACACTGAAGATTATTATTGGTCTTCTTCAAGGTTTTACAAAACTGGCGTAGATGATTTTAATATACTAACCGATTAAAGAGATGTGTTCTAATCTCCATATTTATTGGCTCACTAAACACGAATATCTTATGGTTGGTGAACCACCAACCTTAGAAATATGATGAATATTATGGCTGGTGCGTCACCAGCCAGGGAATAGTATTTTAAGCTAAAGCATTCTGCTTCACTACCATTTTAACTTTTTCGATTACGTAATCCAAATCTTCTTTAGTGGTGTATTTACTGAATGAAAAACGTACTGAAGGACGGTTCGGATCGGCCTTAATACCATTTAGCACATGTGAGCCTATATTTGAACCCGATGAACAGGCACTCCCCCCGGAAGCGCAGATCCCGTTGATATCCAAATTGAACAATAACATATCGGCCATATCCATTTCCGGGAACGAAACGTTCAGCACGGTATAAAGACTTTTATCGGCATCCGTTTCCCCATTAAAAGCAATCCCCGGAATTTCGGCAATTAGTTGTGTTTTCAGATAATCTTTTAAGCCCTGAATATAAGATTGATGCTCATCCATCTCTGCATAGGCAATTTCCAGGGCCTTCGCTAACCCTACAATGCCATATACATTTTCGGTACCACCACGCATATTGCGCTCTTGTGCGCCACCATAAATCATAGGCGGAATTTTAATATTGCTATTTACATATAAAAAGCCAACACCTTTAGGTCCGTGGAGTTTATGCGCAGCGCATACGATAAAATGCGCTTTAAGTTTGCGTACATTATGTGGATAGTGCCCCATGGTTTGAACGGTATCGGCATGGTAAATGGCATTGTATTTTTCGCAGATATCGCCAACTTTCACCATATCTGTTAGCGTGCCTAACTCATTATTGGCATGCATTAACGAAACGAAAGTACGTTCGTTATTTTGAAGCAATTCTTCTAAATGGTTGTAATCTATATTGCCTTTCTCATCGATATTGACGAAACTTAACTTATCAATTTCGCCATTTTTGAGCATTGTATTTAAAGTATGCTCAACGGCGTGGTGTTCTATTTTTGAAGTGATGGCATGTTTAATACCATAGGCTGAAATGCCGCAGCGGATAGCGGTATTATCTGCCTCTGTACCACCGGATGTAAAAAATATTTCAGATGGAGACGCATTTAAAAGACCAGCAACAGTTTTACGGGCCTTCTCAACCAATGTTCTCACCTCGCGGCCAAGTGCATGAATGGCAGACGGATTACCAAAATAGTTTTCCATCACGTTTGTCATCTCCGCGATTACCGCCTGATCTAAGGGCGTTGTGGCCGCATTATCTAAATAGACCCTTTTCATTTTATGAATATTTAAAAAGTTAGTGTTGCAAAGCTGCCTGGTTAAGGTCCGCCCTGTTTAAATGTTCAGAATTTAATCGTTTTATTAAATCCTGAACAGGTATGCCTGATCCCAGAATCCGTATTAGAGATTAAAGGTGTAATATTTCTTTAATATCAGAAATAATTTTGTTTGCCAAATTTTCGGCAATGGTTTCATTTTCTGCCTCACTATAAATCCTGATGATCGGTTCGGTATTAGAGCGGCGCAAATGTACCCAAGTTTTATCAAATTCGATCTTCAAACCATCAATTGTGCTGTAGGGTTGATTTTTATACTTCTCTTCTACCTGCTTTAATAAATAATCGATATCCATTTCAGGTGTAAGGGTAATCTTATTTTTAGAGATATGGTATTGCGGATAGCTGGCCCTGAGTACCGAAATAGATTTACCAAATTTAGCTAAATGCGTTAAAAACAAGGCAATTCCCACCAAGGCATCCCGTCCATAGTGCGATTCGGGATAAATAATCCCTCCGTTTCCTTCACCACCAATAATGGCTTGGGTAGCTTTCATTTTGTTAACAACGTTTACCTCACCTACAGCCGAAGCATGATAGGATGACCCTGCTTTTTCGGTTACATCGCGTAAGGCACGGGTTGATGATAGATTTGAAACGGTATTTCCCGGCGTATTTTTTAATACATAATCAGCTACGGCTACCAAGGTATACTCTTCGCCAAACATGCTGCCATCTTCATTCACAAAACATAACCGATCAACATCAGGATCTACTACAATGCCTAAATCAGCATGCTGTTTCTGTACTTCTTTCGATATTTCAGTTAAATTTTCTGGTAAAGGTTCAGGATTGTGCGGAAAGTGTCCGTCTGGCGTGCAGTACAATTCTACCACCTTACTTACGCCCAGGGCTTTTAATAACGCCGGGATAAAAATACCGCCTGTAGAATTTACACAATCGATTACCACTTTAAAATCAGCCTTTTTTATTGCTTCAACATCAACCAATGGCAAAGCCAAAACTTTATCGATGTGTTTTTGCAGGTAAGTGTCATTTTTGATCACTTTCCCTAGCTTATCTACCTCGGCAAAATCAAAATCAGCACTTTCTGCTAAATCTAAAACTTCTTTTCCATCAGCATCGCTGATAAACTCCCCACTGTCATTTAATAATTTCAGGGCATTCCATTGCTTAGGGTTATGGCTAGCAGTTAAAATAATCCCACCTCCTGCATTTTCATCAGGAACGGCCACCTCAACAGTTGGCGTGGTTGATAAGCCTAAATCGATTACTTCAATACCAAGGCCTTGCAAGGTTCCAATAACCAAGTTGTTGACCATCTCGCCGGAGATCCTTGCATCGCGGCCTAAAACAATCCTTTTATTGCCGGTTTTATTTACCACCCAGCTACCAAAGGCAGCTGTAAATTTTACAATATCAAATGGAGTTAAGCCCGCTCCTGCCCTTCCGCCAATGGTTCCCCGTATTCCTGAAATCGATTTTATTAGAGTCACTTCTTATAATTTATTAGAGGCTCCAAAAATAAGAAAAAAAACAAGATAGCTACTATTTAAACCTGGCTATATACCTGAATTTATGTAGCCCTTATGTCTACCTACGCGGTCAATTTAATAGAGCAGTGTAGCGCTTCACAATAAAATGGCGTGTAACTAAATTCCTTACAGTGGATCTTTTCAGGTGCTTACATAAGAGGTTGAATTACTTGATATAAAAAATCAACCCAATAATATTTTTGCAACATTATTGCATAAAAGCACATTCTAACTTTACTAGCGATTGTAAAACCTTATATTTGCATCTTTTTAAAGATACAAACAGCTTTTATATGCAGCGCAAGTGGTTTCAATATTGGTTCAATTCGCCATATTATCATATTCTTTACCAACAAAGAAATGATGCTGAGGCCGAATTTTTTATTGATAAGCTTACCTCTTTTTTAAATCCTGAAGCTGATGCCAAAATGCTTGATATTGCCTGCGGAAAAGGCCGGCATTCTATTTACCTGAATAAAAAAGGCTTTGATGTTACAGGTATTGATTTATCTGAACAGAGTATAAAATACGCAAAGCAATTTGAGAACAGCAAATTACACTTCCTGGTGCATGATATGCGGAGGCTGTTTTACATCAATTATTTTGATGTCGCTTTAAATCTGTTTACCAGTTTTGGTTATTTTGATACAGAAAAAGAACACGTAAATGCACTTAAAACTTTCCGCAAATGTTTAACTACTGAGGGGATTCTGGTGCTGGATTATTTTAATACCGAGAAGATCATCCGGAATTTAAATTCCTGCGAAACGAAATCACTGGACGGCATCACTTTTCAAATCACCAAAAGTGTTGTTGATGGGAAAATCATTAAAAAGATCGATTTCGAAGATCAACAAAGGGTATATCATTTCGAAGAGCGGGTACAGGCATTTAGTTTTGAAGATTTTGAACGCATGCTGGGTAAAGCGGGAATGGTTATCCAGAAAACCTTTGGCAATTACGACTTAGCTGATTTTGACAAAACTAATTCAGACCGGTTAATTTTAATCTGTAAAAAAGCATGATCGAAAGCATACAGCAATTTGATGTAGAATTGTTTTTGAAAATTCACCGCGGACTTTCAAACGGCTTTTTTGATTGGCTGATGCCCCTTATGCGCAACCGCTTCTTTTGGTCGCCGCTTTACCTGTTTATTGTTATTTTTTGCATCAGGCAGTATAAAAAACAAGGCTATTATATCATAGGCATGGTGCTTTTTACTTTCGCCATGGGCGATTTAATCGCCTCCAGGCTTTTAAAACCCTGGATATCACGCGTGAGGCCTTGCAATGATTTAAGTTTGGCTAATGATATCATCCATCGTGTACCCTGCGGGAGTGGTTTGAGTTTTCCTTCGGCACACGCTACCAATCATTTTGCTATAGCTGTTTTTTTGATCTGCGTTTTTTACAGCAGATGGAAACCGATTCTACCCGTTGGTTTGTTCTGGGCATTTATCATCAGCTTTGCACAGGTATATGTTGGCGTCCATTACCCCGTTGATGTAACTACCGGCGCTTTATTAGGAATAATAATAGGCGTGATCTGTTCAAGAATATTTAAAAAATTACAACCTGATTTTTAACCTATGGAAATCTGGAAACTCTGCGTACTCTTTTTCTGTGCCTTTTTAGGCGGAACGGCTATCTTTTTGGTTAAAAGTGATAAATCTAAATTGCTCAAGCTGATTTTATCTTTCAGCGGCGCCTATTTATTTGCCATAACCGTTTTACATTTAATTCCTGATGCCTACAGCGGACCGGACAAAGGGCAGATTGGCATTTTTATTCTTATCGGTTTTTTATTACAAATTTTCTTAGAACAGTTTTCAGAAGGTGTAGAGCACGGCCATATCCATAAACAACACGATGGGCGTGTATTTCCATTTGGAGTGATGATCAGCTTGTGTTTACATGCCTTTTTAGAGGGTATGCCCTTGGCCAAAGAACAGCACAACGAATTGATTTTTGGGATTTCGCTACACCATATTCCTGCTGCCTTTGCATTGGCAAGCATATTGATGCAGAATCATTTCAAAAAAAGCAGTATTATTTTTTACCTCATTGTGTTTGCCATTATGGCTCCACTGGGCTTTTATGTAAGTGTTGGTTTAAGCAACGGCACTATTGGGGGCATTGATGCTTATTTTAATAAAATTATGGGGATTGTAATTGGTATTTTCTTACACATTTCTACTACGATCCTGTTTGAATCAAGCGCTGATCATAAAATCAACACCCGCAAAATGATTGCTGTTTTGTTAGGAATTGGCGTAGCATTAATCGGTTTCTTTGCCGGACACTAATTCAGTTGGCAGTTTTCAGTTGGCAGTTTACAATTGGCAATTGGCAGTTTACAATTCTCAGTTTACAGCTCTTAGTTGGCGATTAATCGGTTAGACCACTCAACAGTTAATCCTATAGCCGTTTTAAACGTTTAAATCGTTTATTATTCAATCTTTACGGGAAAACATCTGTAAATTTAGATATGGATAAAATCGTAAATGAACCGGCCATAGCCTATCAAAAAAGGCATTATACTATTGAAGAATACCTGGAGATGGAAAAAGCATCAACAGTGAAACATGAGTATTACCAGGGAGAGATCTTTGCCATGTCTGGTGCCGGAGAGAATCACAATGAGATTTTCAGTAATGTTTTTGGAGAAATAGCCAGCAAGCTTAAAGGCAAGCCCTGCAGACCTTACGGAAGTGATAAACGAATGAATATTCCGGAAAATACTTTGTTTACCTATCCGGATATTTCCATTTATTGCAATGGTTCAACACATAGTAATTTTGATAAAGACACTTCCATTTTACCAACTGCAATTATTGAAATTCTTTCTCCTTCAACCAAAAATTACGACAGGAATAAAAAATTCAACTTGTATAAAGATATTCCATCGTTAAAAGAATACATCATGATTGATTCGGAATCTGTTTTTGTACAATCGTATCACATTAATGAAAATAGAAATTGGCTGTTAAGAGAATACAAGGATATTTCTGATACATTAACCCTTGTTTCAATGGGATTTGACATTGCACTAAGCGACATCTACTATTTTGTCCGTTTTTAACAATTGAACTCAGAAAAATGCAGTACCAATTGGCCTATTTCCAGTCAATTGAAAACTGCAAATCGCCAACTGATTACTTTTTCTCTTTTTTCTTCCCATAACTCCAGGGGCAGTGTTTACATTTATTTTTACAGCAATAACCACGTTTTAAATGATAGGCTTCTGTGAAAACCATTAGTCCGTCTTCATTGAAATAAAAGTCTTCGCCTTCTTTCATAGCCAATTTTGAATGATTGAATTTTGAATGATTGAATGAATAATGAATGATTGAGTGTTCATTTAATAGCTAAGGATCCTGAAACAAGTTCAGAATGACGAACACTGATTAATTTAATATTTTAAGCTCCAGTTTATCTTTAAAATAATCTTTAAGCTGTCTACCATCACCGTGCAAAGTCCAAACCTGCCTGGGTTTAACTTTTTCTATGGTTTCCAGAATCGCATCCCAATCGGCATGATCAGAAATATAAAGTGATATCCCGTTTCGCTGCTGCAGGTTCTTCCATCCTGACGCAAAGGCACGGACTACATTAATGGCCTTATGGTAACTATGAAACACCATCGGCGGCACAATGTAAACCTGATGTTCCTGATTATTTTTCATCACCTTCCTATCATACATTTTGTAATTCCCTACTTTCACGCCATAATCTTCATATATTTTAACAAAAGGCATAATGCTATGATGAACCATAATGTTTTTTGTAGGGCAATGCTGGTTGAGCAACTGGATTATCCGCTGGCTTTTACCTAAGGCATAAGCACCCAGCATGATATTCGAATGGGTATCGTTAAGCTTTTTAATTTCGGTTATGGGAGAAGGATGTTTGGTTTCCGGATTGGCGAAGGTGCTTTCTGTAATTAAAACATCAGCCTCTACAAATTCAAAAGGTGCGCAAGTACCATCAGGTTCAATTTTATAATCACCAGTATACAGATACTTTACACCGTTATATTCCATTAATACCTGTGCCGAACCTAAAATATGTCCGGCAGAATAAAAAGTGACGGTAACATCCTTTATTTTAAAAGATTCGTGATAATTTTTGGTAAAAAAATCAACCGCTGCAAATTTACGGTACCGGTGTTTCATAAAAGTTGCAGTAGCAGCAGTGCAGTACACGTTCTGGCTCCCACCGATAGCATGATCGCCATGGGCATGCGAAACAACCGCTTCTTTAACCGGTTGCTGTGGATCAAGATAAAAATCCCCGTAAATACAATATAGGCCCGTTGGGGTAATGGTAATAAAATCTGCTAAAATCATATTGAAATGAAAGGATTTAAGAATGGTATGATTGGAGTAGATCGTTATAAATTGGCAAGCTTAAGGGCTTCCGCAGCCTTTAAAAACTGCTGATGCAAGGTTAATACCTGCCCGATGATGGATTGTTGTTCATCATTCACAATAAAATGTCCGGCTAGTTTAGATTTCTCTTCGTCATCAAATTGTTTGTCCATGCGCGCTTTAACCTGTTCTTCCGAAACACTGTCGCGCTGCATTACCCTTTTTAGCTTCATTTCATATGGTGCAGTAACCAGAACAGTGGTATCGCACATCTTGTAAGAACCGCTTTCAAAAAGCAGAGCTGCCTCTTTAAGCGTGTAAGGAATAGTTTTTGGCATGGTCTCTTCCCAGGCATCAAATGCCCTAAAAACGGCCGGATGAACTAATGCATTTAATTTTGCCAGCGCTTCTTCATTATTAAAAACTATGCCTGCAATATGTTTATTGTTCAGTTTTCCATTTGCAAAATAACTTTCTTCACCAAAAGCAGATTTGATTCCGGCAACCAACAAAACATCTTTGCACATGATCTCCTTAGCAACCGCATCAGCGTAAAATACCGGAATCCCCAGTACCTCAAAAACCTTGCAGGCCGTTGTTTTGCCACTGCCTATGCCACCTGTTATGCCTACTTTATACATTATTTTTCTACAATGAAATCTATTTTTGAAGGTTTTACGCTAACCAATTTACAGTAGTCAGGAAATTCGGTTATTTTCACTGTAAACTGGCGATGCCCTAAATCCTTCCATTCATCAACATCAACAGTTGCAGTAATAAAACTTTCATCAACCTGATCGTAATTACTCAAAGCAACTAAAAAAGTAACCTTAACTTTTTTAGGATAAAGTTTAATGCTGTTATAACTCCGGTTATTGATGATTTTTAAAGGCACTTCAATGGTCTTTTCCGTAAACTCATCAACGGGCACTTTAACTTCAACAGATGATGGGTAAATGCTTACGTTTTTATGAATGCTGTGCTGTAAAGCTACCCTTGCGGTAATACTGTTCTGTATTTTATCCTGTTTAAGCGTATCGGTTGGCCAAAATGTTATTTTAGAAAGTTCTTCTAAGGGGCCGGCAACCTTTACATATTTAGGATTGAGGATCACGTCACTTGACCTGCCATATTGTTTTGCAAACCCTAATTTATCAATCAATTTTACAGGAACTTTTTTAACTACGCGTTTGGTAAAATCGAAATAAAGGGTATCGGGCTTAACTGAAATTACTTTCTGCGTACTTTCCAACTGCCTGTTGATATTAAAAAGCTGATCGGAAAAAACGATAAAATCTTTGGTATTGAGCTGGCTCAAACTAACAGAAACAGAAGGTGGATTGATTCTTAAACGGGCAAAAAGCAGCTGCCAGCCCGTCCCTTCTACCTGTAAATCAATCGTATCAGACTGTAAAGGATAAAATGCTCTTTTGGTGGGACTGTTTTTAAAAACCAATACGGTTTTAGCAACATAAACATACTTATTATTTAATGCCATAAAAAGCCATGCGGCTATGGCCAGCAACAGGCAGGCCAGTAAGCTAAATACACGTCTTTTTTCAATCTTCGTTAATGTAATGAAGGGCATAATAAATTAAATATGGACTATGATCCGGAAAAATAATTTTCCAAAATGCATTTAATCAAATGTAATAAAACAAAAACAGTCCCGAAAGTTTTCGGGACTGCACTTAAATTTTATTAATTTATTATGCTTTAGGTGTAATCACCGCTTTGGTTGCATCTAAAGAAACTGCCGATTTATCGAAACGGATCTTCACGCCACCTTCAACCTCAATTAAAAAAGTCGTTTCATTCATATCTGCAATACGGCCGTGGATACCAGCAGTCGTTACAATTTTATCTCCTTTTTTCAATTCTTCAACCAATTTTTTATGGTCTTTAGCTTTTTTAACCTGCGGACGGATCATGAAAAAGTAGAAAACTACCATGATCAGTACCATTGGTACAACTGTAGATAGCATATTACTGCCACCTGTTGCTCCATCTAAAATTAATGTTAATGTCATTTCTTATTGATTTGTTTATTATGAATTTTGATCGTTAAGGATGATGCCCAAACCACCAAACGATTTATTTTTTTTCCAGCACCTCTCCTACCAGATGGACGGTACTTACGGTTGGGTTCGCATTAGATGTTACCGTTATCACCTTATCCTGCATCCCCATTTTGCCTTCGCTATTGAAAACTACACTGATGACACCTTCTTTACCTGGTAAAATAGGTTCACCAGGTACCTGCGGAATGGTGCAGCCACAGGTTGCCGTTGCATTGGAAACAATGAGCGGACTCTTACCTGTGTTTTTAAATTTGAAATCGTGCTTAACTTTTTCACCTTGTGTGATTTTACCGAAATCAAAAATATCGCGTTCGAAAACGATAACAGGTGCATCTGCCGGGGCAACTTTAGCTGTTTTTGAAGTATCATTGCCAACCGAAACAGCCGAAGAAGTTTCACTGGTTTGATTATTTGCATTGCGACAGGCTACGAATGAAAGTGCAGCAATTGCCAGGATAAATGTTCTTTTCATTTTTAATCTTCGATTAATCCGCGGCCGATCTTTTTAATGGTATTATTTTTCTTCAGATCGCCTAAAATTTTGTCTAAAATACCGTTAATAAATGAATTACTTTTCGGTGTACTGTAATCTTTTGACAACTCTAAGTACTCATTAATAGTTACTTTAACCGGAATAGATGGAAAATTTAACAGCTCACAAATGGCCATTTTCATCAAAATAGTGTCCATCAAAGCAATACGTTCCGATTCCCAGTTTTTAGTCCGATCAGCAATCATTTCCTGGTATTTCGCATCATTCTGCAAGGTGTGCACAAATAAATCCTGAACAAATTTGCTGTCTTCAACCCAATCGGCACTAATTTCGGTTAATTTGTTTTTGAAAGGATCTTCGGATGTAAAGTTTTTCAAGGTTTTGGCTACCATCCCCTTCATCACTTCATGATCTACCTGCCAATTGATAAATTTCTCTTCAAAAACCTGGATAATAGCCTGATTTTTCAAGATAATTTTACGAAAAATGTATTTAATGATGTCTTTTGATGATTCTAAACTTTCGTTTGGATCGGCCAGATATTCAGCATACTCTTTTGACGCCTTTAAAGAACTGTAAACGGTTTTACGGATTTCAGGATCGAATCCCCAATCAACCTTATATTTTTTAATTGCGGAAGCATATTCAGGATTTTGCTGCAATAAAACGCTAAACTTATTGTGTAGCAATTTCATGTTGGGATTGATATCCTCTGCTGTTTTGATAAACTTATTTGCGCGCTCTGCTGCGTCGTTAGCGGTAAATTCTGTAACCTCTACCATTAAAGATAGCATCCAGATGTACATTTCGTACACGCTATCGATGCTTTGCATTAAAGTTTTTAAATCTCCTTTAATGTCTTTTTTGTCTGCCATGTGCCAAGCAAAAATATTTTGCAAAGCTTTGATTCTTAAGTGCCTTCTGTTTAACATGAATGTAAGAACGAGTGCGGTTATTTAAAACCTGTTTTAATAATTATGATTTAATATGACGATTTAATTTTTTTAATATCTGCAATCCGTTTCTCGGCAATCCGGTTTGCGGCAATGTTTGTTGATATATTTTCTGCTTTACTTAATTTAATTACACTGCGTGTAGCATCATAAATATTCTCGGTAAGTTGTACAGTACGTTTTTTGCCGAAGCCAGTTAACTCCGAATAACAGGAAATTAATCCACCTGCGTTAATCAGGTAATCAGGCGCAAATAAAATCCCTTTTTTTAAGAGTAATTCGCTATCCAGAACCTCATCTTTTAACTGGTTATTGGCAGAACCTGCAATAATTGCAAATTTCATTTTTTCGATGGTTTTGTTATTAACAGTAGCACCCATTGCACATGGCGCATAAACATCGGCATCGGTTGTAAAAATTTTATCTGCCTCGATCGGTTTTGCTTTATACTTCCGGGCAACATAAGTTAGTTGTTCCTGGTTAATATCGCTGATCAACACTTCAGCATTTTCTTTTCTTAATAAGGCAACCAGGTGTTCACCAACATTTCCAATTCCTTGCACTACGATGGTTCTTCCGGCAAGCATATCTGTACCAAAAACCTCTTTAACACTCGCTTTAATACCTAAATAAACACCTTGCGCAGTAAAAGGAGCCGGATTACCCGCGCCACCGATCGACTCGGGAACACCTGTAACATAATTGGTTTCCATACGGATATATTCCATATCGCGCGTATTGGTACCCATTTCTTCTGCGGTAATAAATTCGCCATTCAGGTTTTTGATAAACCTGCCATAGCTACGCATTAAAGTTTCGGTTTTGTCTTTTCTGGAATCGCCAATGATCACACCTTTTCCACCGCCCAGGTTTAGACCGGTAATTGCAGCTTTATATGTCATTCCGCGGGATAACCGCAATGCATCTTCTAATGCTTCGCTTTCCGTGCTATAACTCCACATACGTGTTCCACCTAAAGCAGGACCTAATGTGGTATCATGTATAGCAATAATTGCTTTTAAACCTGTATCTGGATCATTACAGAAAACCAATTTTTTGTGCCCGTAAGCACTTAATTGATCTAAAATTGATGAATCTGACGGAGAATTTGCTGGCATATGAACGTTCGGATAACCTGCTGCAAAATTAAAATAAAAAACGATTATTACACGTATTTAAGAAAACTATGACAAAATTTATTCGTTAAGGCCGCAATCTCCTTCCAATCGTCACTTTGCGTACGAAAGATCTGTAACCTATTAAAAAGTCTATTATTCTGCTATCCATGAATTTATCCGCATCATTATCATTGCTGAGCAGGCCTGTCGCGCGGATAGATTTTATTAATCCAGATTGATTTTTCCCATCTGAGCAGGTTGAACGTCATGCTGAATTAAACGAGCCACTGGAGAAATGTAGTAGTGTCAGATGGAAACATCCGACACCAACGGTAATGAGGGAATAGAGAAATATCGCAGTGTCAGATGGAAACATCCGACACCACGAAAAATGAGGCACTGGAGAAATATAGCAGTGTCAGATGGAAACATCAGACATCACGAAAAATGAGGGACTGGAGAAATATCGCAGTGCCAGATGGAAACATCAGACACCACGAAAAATGAGGGACTGTAGAAATATAACAGTGCCAGATGGAAACATCAGACACCACGAAAACTGCGCACAAAAGAATCTATAACCGACATAATGTAAAGTCCAGTCATTCAACAGGCTTGAAATCAAAAGCAGGACTATAATTGCGATGAAAGGCATACCATACATTTCAAAAACAGAACAGACGGACAACGAACGGCATTTGCACTCAAAATGTCATTAATTATTAAAGCTCTATTTCCAATGGACAAATAAGTAGTATGAAATAACAAATTTATCTAAGTTTGTAGAACATGAAACATCTGAGCCGATTAAACAAATACTTTCTTAAATACAAGTGGTGGATTATACCCGGAAGTATTTTTGTGGTGATTTCTAATATCTTCGGTGTAGTACCGGCACAGGTAATCGGTTATGCTGTTGACTTAATTAGCGAAAACATTCAGCTGTTTAACCTTTTTGCTGGTTTTGATCGTCAGGCCATTATTTATAATATTTTTAGCAGTAACCTGTTATTTTTTGGTTTACTGGTTATTGCACTTTATTTACTGCGGGGACTGTTCCTTTTCTTTATGCGCCAAACCATTATCTTGATGTCGCGGCACATAGAGTTTGATATGAAGAATGATATTTATCAGCATTACCAGGAGCTGAGCTTAGGTTTTTACCGCAGAAATAATACCGGCGATTTGATGAACCGCGCAACAGAGGATGTGAACCGGGTAAGGATGTACGTTGGACCGGCAATTATGTATACAATTAACACATTTGTTTTATCTGTACTCATTATCTGGTCGATGTTTGATGTAAATTCCAAACTGGCTATTTATTGTTTATTGCCCCTGCCTTTTCTGGTGGTGATCATTTATTACGTAAACACCCTGATTTTTAAAAAAAGCGGGAAGATCCAGGAGCGTTTATCAGATCTTTCCAGTTTTGTACAAGAGCGTTTCTCGGGAATCAGGATTATCAAATCATATGTGCGGGAAGATTATACCCGCAACATGTTTGAGATCCAGAGCAATGATTATAAAAAAGACTCCATGAGCCTGGTTAAAGTATCGGCTTTATTTTACCCAACCATGTTGCTGTTAATAGGGTTGAGCACCATTTTAACCATATATATAGGTGGTATACAGGTGATGAACGGCAGCATTACTGCAGGGAACATTGCCGAATTTATCATTTACATTAATCAATTAACATTTCCCGTAACCATGCTGGGCTGGGTTACTTCTTTAATCCAGCGGGCTGCTGCATCGCAAAAAAGGATAAATGAGTTTTTAGACATCCCATCAGATATTCAATCTAACGAAACAGCAGAAATCGAGCTGAAGGGCAATATCAGATTCGATAATGTGAGTTTTACCTATCCTGATACAGGCATTGAAGCTTTGAAAAATGTGAGCTTTGAAGTTAATGCCGGCGAATTTGTAGCCATTATTGGCAAAACGGGATCGGGAAAGTCAACTTTGGCAAACCTGATGATGCGGATGTATGATGTAGAAAATGGTGCAATAAACATCGATAAAAAAAATATAAAAACACTAAACCTTAAAGATTATCGCGGCCAGGTTGGCTTTGTACCGCAGGAAGTTTTTCTCTTTTCGGATACCATAAAAAACAATATTGCCTTTGGTTTAGATGCGGTTACTGATGAAGAAGTACATACAGCCGCAAAAAATGCCTCGGTTTACAACAATATTATTGATTTCGAAGAAAAATTCGAGACTATGCTGGGTGAGCGGGGAATAACCCTTTCGGGAGGACAAAAACAGCGTGTATCTATCGCCAGAGCCTTGATTAAATCGCCTAAGATCCTAATATTCGACGATTGCCTTTCGGCTGTTGATACTAAAACAGAGGAGGAAATACTACAAAACCTGGGTAAAATAATGGCCGGGAAAACCAGTATTTTAATTGCCCACAGAATTTCGACCATTAAAAATGCAGATAAGATTCTGGTGCTGGACAACGGAAAAATCATTGAACAAGGCACACACAATGAATTACTTAGCCTAAATGGCAGTTATAAGGAGCTTTATAACAACCAACTTTTGGAAGAGGAAACGCGAACGATTTAAATTGTATTAAAATTGTATTTTGAACTTTAAATATTTGCTTTATATTTACCGAAACCAAAAACCAACATCAATACCAACCATGGGAGAATTCGACAACAAGGAAAGAGAAGAAGTTTTTTCAAAGAAAGTAAGAGCAGGAAAGAGAACTTATTTCTTCGACGTGAAGGCTACAAGATCGGGTGATTACTATTTAACAGTTACCGAGAGCAAGAAAAGATTAGAAGACGGTGTGTTTGTAAAACATAAAATCTTTTTATACAAAGAAGATTTTGAAAAATTTGCAGAAGGATTAAATGAAACTGTAGATTATATCAAAACTCATCAGGATGTGGTTGAAAAACGTTATGAATATTCTGAAAATGGAGAACATAGCACGAAAACAAGCGACGATTTTACTTTTTAAGTAATATAATTTCAATAAAAAGCCTCCTTATTTAATAATCCGGAGGCTTTTTTTTTATCGTTTGATATTTCTATTTTATACCTGCACCGCTTACTGCTACGGCGAGAATTAACAGAAAATAGCTTACCAAAAAGATAATGGTGAGTATGCCCCAAAATTTAAACAGTGATTTTACACTTGAAATGGCATCGTTAAAAGTTTCCTGATCTCCAAACAGCACACCTTGCTTGCCCTTGGCCGAAAAACGCAAGAGCAATAAACTTGGGTAAAAAAAGAGTAAGGCTAATAGCAGGTAAAATATGGTGATGCCTGTTGCACCAATACCGGCCAAAGGCCCTAATTGATTAAGCATTGCTGGGTTTGCAGACATTGCAGCTCCTATCCCAAATGAGCTCAAGGTTAAAAATGCAGAGACAATAAAGCCTACAACCGATAGAAATCTTGCCCATTTACTCATATCGTAAAAATAGCTGCGCATTTCTTCCGTAACAACCAACTTCACTTCCTGAGGCACTTCTTTTTCAAAATCTTCCATTTAATCTCTATGTATTTTGGGCTAAACTTAGATAAAATATAGATTTGATACAAGAGCAGGGGTTTAAATAAAGGTTTTAAAAGCTTATCTTTGCGCGGAATTTAGGGCGGAAAGCGGAAAGCGGAAAGCGGAAAGCGGAAAGCAGGAAAAGGTAAAGTGGTTGATGGTTTGCTAGATCATGGCCAAACCGCCCAAACTAAAGATCAAAAAAACGAGCATAGGGCTATTGACCTTATTACGAATCAGTAGCCCGGAACTAGACATAAAGACTAATAAATAATGGCATTACAATGTGGTATAGTGGGTTTACCAAATGTGGGAAAATCGACTCTTTTTAACTGTTTATCGAACGCAAAAGCGCAGGCTGCAAACTTTCCCTTTTGCACAATTGAACCCAATGTTGGTGTAATTACAGTACCTGATGACAGGTTAACCAAACTGGCGGAGTTGGTTAAACCAAACAAAGTACAACCAAACACCATCGAGATTGTAGACATTGCCGGTTTGGTAAAAGGTGCATCGAAAGGTGAAGGCTTAGGAAACCAGTTTTTAGGAAATATCCGTGCAACCAATGCCATTATCCACGTTCTGCGTTGCTTTGATGACGGAAATGTCATCCACGTAGATGGTTCTGTTGACCCGATCCGCGACCGTGAAATTATTGATACGGAGTTACAGCTTAAAGACTTGGATACCGTTGAAAAACGTATTCAAAAAGTTGAAAAAATGGCTAAAACAGGTGGCGATAAAGACGCTAAACGTACTTATGAAATCTTAACCGTGGTTAAATCTCATTTAGAAAGCGGTAAATCTGTTCGTACGGCACCATTGGTAACAGAAGATTTCGAGTTTATCCTGGATTTAGGCCTGCTCACTCAAAAACCGGTCATGTATGTTTGTAATGTGGATGAAGCATCGGTAGTTACCGGAAACAAATATGTTGACCTGGTGAAAGCGAATGTTGCTGATGAAAATGCCGAAGTTTTGGTAATCTCTGCTAAAATTGAGTCAGAAATCGCCGAACTGGACAGTTATGAAGAGCGCCAGGAGTTTTTAGCCGACTTAGGTTTAACTGAATCTGGCGTAAATAAACTGATCCGTGCAGCTTATAAATTATTAAACCTGTATACTTATTTCACTGCGGGCGTACAAGAGGTAAGGGCATGGACCATTACCAAAGGTTTTACGGCGCCGCAAGCTGCAGGGGTAATCCATACCGATTTTGAAAAAGGATTTATCCGCGCAGAGGTGATCAAGTATAACGATTTTGTAACCCTGGGCTCTGAAAATGCCTGTAAAGAGGCTGGAAAATTGGGTGTAGAGGGAAAAACCTATGTAGTGGAAGATGGTGACATCATGCACTTCAGGTTTAATGTTTAAACATCCAAATCGCTATAGGGGACTTTAAAAAACTTAGGGCCATTCGCAAGAATGGCTTTTTTATTTATAAAGCATCGCTACTGAAGGAGCTGCTATCTGTGCTCTCAAAACATAAAAGACACCTTTCAGCTGCAGTATGAGATAATATTCACGCCCATTCATTTTTTTGAGTTTGGTGTCAGAATCGAACTGACTACACTGGTTTTGCAGACCAGCACACATCCATTGTGCATACCAAACGATAGGAAACAAAAAAGCCGCTTATTACATTTGTAACAAGCGGCTTTAAATTCATTTTATATTTTATCAGATAAATAAAGTCGACCCGTTACTTTTTGAGTAACCAAAACACGGGTTAAAACAATATTTTGCTGTTGTAATTTTCACGATGTAAAGATACATAAACTTTCCTGAGCAGCAAATATTTATACTCTATAATTGACCAACCATTGTCAATCCCCTTAAAACCAATAAAATAGATCTCTCCATTCCGATGTGTTTCAGTCAAGGACGACCTATATTAAACCTCCAACCCATGAGCAGCCAATTGCGCTTTGGTATCTTCATAATCGGTATGATGAATGCCTTTTAAGCCCAAACCTTCGGCAACCTGCACAAATAACATCCTGTCATCAATATACAAGCTCGTTTCTACGTCACTCTGCGAAATATCAATGGCTACTTTAAAAATATCGGCATCGGGCTTACGGAAATGCACGAAACTTGACGACACAAAAAAATCGACAAACTCATTCAGTTTGAAAGTATTAATGCGATACTGGTTGAGTTCCCGGCCTTCATTGCTGATAACGGCGACCTTTAAATTGTATTTCTTTTTTAAATTACAGATCAATTGGATCATCTCCGGATAAGGAAGTGATTTTTTGAACATGAATTCCTTAAAATCATCGTAGGTAAAATTGCGTTCTTTGAAGAAAACGATACGTTCCAGGTATTCATCAAGCGTTAATTTGCCCACTTCATAGGTATCGAAAGTAAGGTGATGCCGTTCTTCGAGATCAACGGAATCGAGGTTAAAAAGTACAGAAGCCTCTCCCCTTGCCTGCCTATCCCAGCCATTTGTCAATAAAACGCCCCCGATATCAGTAAAAAGTGTGGTAATTTTCTTTTGCATGATTTAAATTTAAAGTAAAACGCCTTTCAAAATCAATACGGCTACACTAAAATAAATAACAATTCCGGTTACATCTACCATAGTGGCTACAAATGGTGCCGATGAGGTTGCAGGATCGAGTTTGAGTTTTTTCAGGATAATTGGCATCATCGAACCGATTAAACTGCCCCAAAGTACAATGCCAACAAGTGTAAAGAATATAGTAGTAGCAATTAAAAACCAATGTGGCCCATAATTATAGAGGTGTAACTCTTGCCAGGTTACAATACGAACAAAACCAATAGTTCCAAGAATGATTCCGAGTAAAGCCCCTGAAACAAGTTCGCGCCGCATTACCCTCCACCATTCTGCAATGGTTACTTCGCCTAAGGCCATGGCCTGGATGATTAGGGTAGATGCCTGTGAACCACTATTACCGCCACTACTCATAATCAAAGGAATAAAAAGAGACAGTACTACTGCTTTTTCGAGTTCGATTTCGAAATGCTGCATGGCTGTTGCGGTTAACATTTCGCCTAAAAACAGTACAATTAGCCAACCGGCACGTTTTTTTACCAGTTTAAAAATCGGGATATCCAGGTAAGGTTCGTCCAAAGCCTCGGTACCCCCGATTTTGTGCATATCTTCAGTATATTCTTCATTGGCAATCCACAAAATATCATCAACGGTAACGATACCCAGGAGGATATTATGCTCATCCACCACGGGTAAAGCCACGCGGTTATTCATCCTAAAGATATTGATTGCATCTTCCTGAGGGTCATTTGCTTTTAAGGCAATGAAACGTTTATCGGTCAACTCGCCTATAATGGCTTCGGGATCGGCCAACAAAACTTCCCGTATCCTGATATCGTCCAACAGCACCCCATCCTTATTGATTACATATACCACATCGATGGTTTCTGAGTTTTTCCCGTAACGCCTGATATGCGCCAAAACCCTGGTGATAGACCATTCGGGTTTCACAGCAATGTAATCAGGCGTCATTAAACGACCTATACTATCCTCTTTATAGCCTAAAAGCGCAAGCGATTCTTTACGTTCTTCCGGCGGCAAAAGGGTGATCATTTTTTTAACCACATCTCCTTTCAATTCACTGAAAAGTGCGGTACGGTCGTCAGGTGGCAGGTCTTTAATGATCTGATTAAGTTTATTGCCCGAAAGTTTTTTAATGATCCGTTCCTGTGTAGGAAAATCGAGGATCCTGAATACATTTACTGCCCTATTGAGTGATAAGGTTTCAATAAATTTAGCTGCGTGTTGTGGGAGTTCATCTATCAGTTCTTCAACATCTGATATATTCAGTTGATCCAGATATTGTTTTAATGCTTTGTCGTTCTCTTTTTCAAGTAGTTCCTGAATTTCTTCCACAACCATTTCTTCCATACACAGCTATTTATTTGTTACATGCTTAAACCTATTTAACGGTTCGCAAAGGTGCATTTTATTTCTTAAAAAGCCAACCTAAGCCCCTAAAATCAGTATAGGAGACAGCCTAAATTAAAAATACAGAATCATAAAGTCAATACAAGGGCGTGTTTAGGCAATGATTTAATCGTTTGTTAACATCAAAATCATCAACTTGAAAGAGTAGGGCCGGGGTGCAGAAATGGTAGCAGGATTAACAACCATCTCTGTAATTGAATTATCCAATTGAGATCTTTCCTGAACATCTATTGGTTAGGGGACAAAAACGAACGCGTAAAAAGCTTTCAAATGTATTTGATTCTAAATCAGGAATATTTTGTATCTTGTCATATCTAATATATCTCTCATGAATAACACAATCCCCTGCATCATTATCGATGATGACCAGTCAGCTATTGACATTCTTCAAGAATTTATCTCCGCATTTCCAAGGCTTAGATTAGAATTCACCTACACAAAATCGGTTTCAGCTTTAAACGATATCACCATGCTGAAGCAAAGCCACATCATCTTCACAGATATCGATATGCCAAATCTTTCAGGCATTGACCTGGCAGAAAATCTAAAGGGCGAACCGCACAATATTATTTTTATCACCTCCTACCCACAATATGCGATAGATGCTTTCAAAGTCAGGGCAAAGCATTATCTTCTTAAGCCATTTGATCTTTCAGAATTTGCAAAAGTGGTCAATGATGTATTAAAAGAATGCTACGGAAGCCACAATTTTGAAGGAGATAGTGAAGATGTTTTCTATTTTAGAAAGTCCAGTGATAAAAGCACAATCTTAACCGTGCAAAAAACTGACATTATTTATATCCAGGGTTCAAATAATCATATCCACCTATACACTCCTACTGAAAATTACTCTGTTTACATGACCATTAAGGAGATGGAAGAAAAACTTAAATACAATACAAGCTTTTTCAGGGTACACAAATCTTACATCATCAATTCGGCTTACGTAAAGAAAATTGAAGGTAATAAGATAAACCTCGGAAAGTATGAGGTATTGATGGCGGCCCATTACAAAGCTGCTTTCAGCAAGTTTATTGAAGAACGTTTTTTATTATCAGGCAGAAATTAGCCCTAGTTTTGAAGGTCGGATGGTTCGTTGTGGAGATGATCAATCTACTTTTTCAACTCAGGCTGAGCCTATTCAGGGCTTGATGTTGGCCTAAAGGACTGCGAAGCAATTAAAACCCTTTCTCGGCTCTAAAAAATTGTAGCAAAAGATATAGCTGAATTTAACTGTATTTTTTTTATTAAAAATGCGAAAAAAATATGTTTTCAAATCCTATATTTGCAGCCTTGCTCCCGTAGTTCAATGGATAGAATTATGGTTTCCGGTACCATCGATATGAGTTCGAATCTCGTCGGGAGCACATTTATACTTTTAAAAAGGTTATTCAATAAGGAATAATCAACTTCTATACTTAGCTGGTATTTTTCAACTGCTTTGCTACTAATTATCATTTTCATTTGTATTGCATTTTAAGGTGTTTCGAAATGGAATCTATACACTTGAAACCAGGTCAAAAAATATTAGCCAGCAAAATAATTTAGTTGAAGAAATCAGAAGTCGATTATCATCTAGTTAGTTACACAATTTGAATAATAAAGTCGAAATTTAATACAATTTTCTAAACGCATCGAGATCAAGCTTTGCTTGGTTGACTTTAAAGGCCATTCCTTCATATTGCGATCGCAGGTTTTTAACATTACCAAGAATATTTCCTTTCAATAACGTCAATGTTTTGTATTCTTTCTTGATCTCCACCTCAAATGTCTGTTTACGTGCAGATAGGTTGCTGGCAAGCTGGCTGATTTCCAAATTAATAGCATTAATTTCAGGTAAATAAGTAAAACCAGCTGAGACTTGCCTTTGCCAGTCGAGCAGAACCTGAATATTTTTAGGTCCTATTCCAACTATTTTAATATTAGAAAGCTTGGTCACATCTGCAGCCGTTCGAATACCATTACTATAAATTAGCAGTTTTTTCGAACTTCCGAAGGTCGGGATAGCATGGTCCCGGATATCGAATCTGGAGAGATAGGCGTTCAGTGATTTCTGGTAATGACGAATTTCAATTTGTTTCTTTCCAATATCAAAGTCTTCCGGCAGGCGTTTAAAACTATTAATCTTCAAAGATAATTGATGGGAAATTTGATTATATCGGTACATTTCTGGAGGCTGATTATGCTGACTGATTAAGTTTTCATAACTTTTTTTGAGATGATTAAAAGCATTTTCCCGGATTGTTAATTCGGCTTGTAGCTTGTGTTTAGTCGGGCTAACCGAGCTGTAAGTCCATATTGAAATCACGCCTAATACAATAAAGCCCCAGTTAAAGAGTATACATAAGGTTAAAGCCAACATTATCGAAGCTGTGATGACAGCCAAGTCAATCCATTTGAGTTTACGAAACTCATTGGGTACTTTATTCGCTGTCATGTTTGGCCGTTCATAGTCAACGTCAAGTTTTGTGATACTAATTTTTTCTATTTTAAAACCATTTACAAATTGATTAATATCATTTAATTCGGGTAAGGCTTTTAAGTACGAATCATCCAAGAAGTAATGGATATTTGCCCGATCCCTGAAAATACACCAAGGGCATTCTCCAATCACATTGGGATAGAAATGGATTTTGGTTTTGCTACATTGTACCAGTGACTTCTTTAATATGCCCAGTTCCTGTACCCAAATTGAAGCAGCCGGACGTTGTAGGTTCTGCTCAAAAGCTGCATGGAACAAGGCAGAAGTTCCTGAAGTCATTGTATTAAGTGTTAGGCTGTTTTTTGCTGGAAAAAGTTTTTTATTCGACCTTCTTAAGGAATATGCAAATTCATGGCCTTTTATTGCAGTTTCTTCATCAATATCTTGACCTGTAAGATTAACGCCCGTAAAAGGTGCACGCCCCAGAAACAAAAGCTGAAAAACAAGTGTTGCAAGTGAAAAATTGTCGGTATTAGTTGTACGTATAATTTGGTCAAAAGACCCTAGTAATAAGAGTTCAGGTGGTGTATATCTTGGAATACCAACTTCACAAAAATGATAACGACTACCATGTTTTATCTGAAAGGAGTCGCAGTCAATCAGCGCAACCATACCAATTTGATTGACGAGGATATTAGCCTCATTTACGTCACCAATTACAATGCCTGCTTCGTGTATTTTATGAAAGGCTGCTGCAAGGTTGCTCGCAACGTGTACTAGAAAATTATACCCCTTATCCGGAAAAGTCTGCTTCCGGTCCATAGGGCTAAAGAGCTTGTGGAGGGGAACGAAAGCATCGAGCCGACGCATAATAATGCCACAATAGCGGCCTGCATTATCCCGAACAACGTCAGTAGGCCATGCGGCAAATTTCAAAATTTCTTCCCTAGCTATTGTCGACATAAAGATAAGCTTGTCGATTTTATTGCGATCAGGGATTTCAGCATATAGCTTAATAACCTTATCGGGAAATTCGTTTACAATAAAAACGCTTCCTTCACCACCTTGCCCTATCTTTTGTCCAAGGGTATAGCTATCTTGATTTAGGCCCTCAAATTTTTGAACCGTCATTATTGCCTAGTTGCCAGTAAAAGGGTTTTATCATCATCTGTCCTAGCATTAATACTCGCTCCCGAAAGATAATCGATTAGCCTACTATTTAAAATGGAGATATTTTCAGATGAGCTAGCCTTTCTAAGCCAAGGAAACAAACCTTCGAAAAATGGCTGGTGCACACTTTCAGTTTCATTGTTAAGGGTAAGCATCTGCAAACCATCTGTGAAAACGGCAATTTCCATTACTGCTGAGTCAAGGACTTTAATTTTCAGGGTTGGCAAGTTAGGGTCGTCAATAAGAAAAGCAGTTGTATTTTGGTATTCGCCATTATGGGGCCACCAAACTGGCGTGAAAAAACCGTCTTGATTACTAGTCACAATAGCCCCGTCCCCGATCTGAATAAAAACTGATTTATCAGGCAGTAAAATAGCACCTAGCAAAGTGCAGGAAAATTCGTTTTTAGGTACTTGCTCTTCTTTAGCCAATCTCTCGATATGGTCATAGAGCTGTTCACCAAACCCTTGTAAAATACCATCATTAAATGCACTTTCTGACTGGATAAGAACTGTTGCGAGATCAATCGCCTTTATTACCGATTCTTCAGCTGCCTTTGCGGCAAAAGCTGCACTCCCTGCACCATCACTTACAAATAAAATAAGCGCCTCTTCTCCATCGGGCAAGGTCAGTATTTTGAAGCTAGAAGCGTCTTCACAAGTTTTGCCTGACTGAATATGAGAAGTTCCAATTACACTCTGACCAATTATTTTCCAGATCATAAATCTACCCAGCCGCTTGGTGGAAGAAGTCGGGTTTGCTCACCAGGATTTTTGCTGGAAACCATTTTCATTGAAGCGGATAACCACAGGAAGAATTCCCGGAACATCAAACCTTTTAATTTGATAGGTTCCCGAACTGAGAGTTTTCTTAATATTTCCATATTTGCACTTTCCACACCGATTGCAAAAAATGCGAATTTATTTGCAGCCTCACCCTCTTGGACCATTCTTGCAGCAGCAGACCAATCATCAGTCGGACCACCATCAGTAATAAGAATAATCCATGGCTTATAATAACCCACACCATTCTCACGATAAGTTTGTTTTCTCTGGTTGACCAATTCAATACCCATAGCTACTGCCTTACCTATTGGGGTATCGCCACTTGCTGCCAGGTTTTTGGGATAAAAATTATCGACAGTTTGAAAATCCGATTCCAAAGATACTGGCCCAAAAGTAATCATAGCAATCTCTACGCGTTTAGCGGCAAGGGCATCCTGCTGAAGTTCATTTTTCAAGCCCTGTATACCATCGTTAAGTTCACGAATAGGCATTCCTCCCATAGAGCCAGAGGTATCCAAAAGCAACATGCAAGGACATCTAGATTCAGGGTTATCGGCAAAGTCATCGGAGCCAAAGGGAACTTGCTCAAAAGAGATGTATTCATCCATAAGATAAGTTGTTTAGTTTGTGCTAAATTAAAATAAAAAATCATATCAATAAAAATAGGAAGAAGTTTTAGTTAGATCTTACGGTTTCCCCTAATTGTAATTTCGATACACTCTATATATTCTTCGAGATACAATCCGCAACAAATTCACAATAAAAAAAGCTTTAATTGCCATATCTACATCTGAAAACGAAACAAATCAATTTTAGATTATTTGTCTTGTTATTTATGATAACCAAAACTTCATATAACCACATCAACTCAGCAGCCTCATAGAACTAATCGTTTGAAAACATTATTCTACTATGAGTTGTTGAAACTTCAAATCAAAACTAACCAGATACAACATGCCGTGAAACTATTAACAGAGAACAACTGTTAGTGATAGTAAATATGAACAATGAGCGAAAAACATTCTACAGGTGCCCCAGGAGACCACCTGGCCAATGAACGTACTTTTTTAGCCTGGATCAGAACCAGTATAGCGGTTATGGGTTTTGGATTTGTGGTGGTAAAATTCTCCTTATTCATCAAGCAGATCTCGTTAGCCCTTGGAACTAAAGTTTCTGTGCACCAGACCGGCGATTCGAGAAAGATTGGGATATTGTTGGTTGCGCTTGGCACCATCACCATTATACTATCGTTTTTAAGGTATCAGAAAACAAAGTTTCAACTGGAAAAAGGGCTTTATTATCATTCTACAATGTTCATTAAGGCGATTACCGTAATGATCTTTGCTGCCAGTATCGCGCTGCTTATTTATCTGACAAATGCTATTTCCTAAAACGTTATCTTATTTTCCAGCGATTAAAAATTCTAGCTACCATCTTGAACGCATTGCTCGTGCCATATTCTTCTGTTTGTATGATATATAAGGATAAAAAAATTTGCCGGACGGCTTATATCCGTCCGGCTGTGCGTTAAAGTGTCTCGCCATTTTTAATCTCATCGTTGGCAGGCGAAATGATCTCTGTACCGGCTTTAATCGGACCAAAAACTTCAGTCATGGCTGTGCCTTTCATTCCTTCTTTAATGTCAACGAGCAAGGCTTTTCCGTTCTTCACCTCTACGATATACTTTCGTTCAGTAGACCGTACAATAGCGGAGTTGGGCACCAGTAACGAAGTAGCACCTGATTTTAGCGGAATCTCTACCTCAGCGTACATTCCAGCCTTCAGCCTGTTATCTTTATTGGCTACATCAATTTCCACAATTTCCTGGCGCATATTGCCCAGGGAATTTGCAGAACGGCTGATCTTTGCCCGATGCTCCTCCCCTGGCAAGGCGTTAAAATAAAACTTCACCATCTGGCTTAAGTCTACTTTATCAACATAATCTTCAGGGATGGATACTTCAAGCCGCATGTGGGTCAGGTCTTGTAAAACCAACATTGGCAGATCAGAAGATTTTCCTGCTGATACCAACGCTCCGGGTGACACATTTCTGTCAACTATTACGCCGTCAAATGGGGCATATACCTTTAAGTAATCTTGCATAGTACGTACAGAAGCTACATTAGATCGTTCGGCTTCTACAATGGCCTTATCTCCTTTCATCCTTGAAAGTGCATTATCGAGCTCCAAGGGGGATACAGAACCTGCTTCCTTTGCAGCTTCTTTTAACCTCCGGTATTTTTCACTGCTTGCGGATGCCGTTTCACGAGCCTGAAGGTAACGGGAATTTGCAGACTGTAACTGCGATTCAAGTTCTGGTGCCTCCAAGATCATCAAGAGCTGACCCTTGGTCACTCTTGATCCCAAGTCGACCAATATGGCCTTCACAAAGCCATTGGCCTTTGGGAAAATGTTTACCTGGTTAAAGGGTTTTAACGTTCCGGGTATGCGGGTGTAACTGGAAAGGGCCTCTTCTGCTACCCTGGCCGTTTCGTATTTAGCATCTTTGCCATTTTTTGCCTTACTGATATCTACTGGTTTCTGGTTACCACTGCAGGCGGCCAGCAAACCAATTATAATGATGAGGGGAATAAATCTGGTTTTCATATTTTTTATTTAATTAAAGTTTTGTTTTTCCGGGCATTAGATTTGGTTCTGTCAGACTGCTATTTTTCTGTGCCCAGGCAAAAACCTGTGGAAGGATAAATAATGCTGCAAGGGTAGAAAAAAATAGTCCGCCGATAACCGCTCGACCCAGCGGAGCGGTCTGTTCGCCAGATTCGCCTAACCCAGATGCCATCGGGATCATGCCTGCTATCATGGCAAAACTGGTCATTAGGATCGGCCTTAAACGAATTCCAGCACTAACAATTGCTGCGCGGGAAGAATCTTTATAATCCAGCCTGAGTTTTTCGGCATTGGTTACGATCAGTATCGCATTGGCAACCGACACTCCTGTAGACATAATCATCCCCATATAACTCTGCAGGTTAAGCGTGGAACCGGTAAGCAATAATGCAGTAAGCGAACCAAGTATTACAGCCGGTACTGTTGACAGCACCGTGAGCGAAAGCTTGAAAGATTGATAATTGGCTGCCAGCAATAAAAATATAACCAAAATGGCAAAGGCAAGGCCGCCCTGAAGTGATGATAGCGTTTCGGTTAACAAACTTGACATGCCTTTCACTTCAGCGGTTAGCCCTTTAGGAGGTGTACCTACTGATTTCAGGGCTTTCTCTACATCAGCTGTTGCAGTTCCAAGATCCTTTTTGTAAATATTCGCACTAACAGTTAAAAAGCGTCTCGGACCAGAACGATCATATTCTCCGGGAACATAACTGGTATTAAATGTTGCAATATCACCCAATACCGGGCTGCTTTGCCCTTTTACCAGCGGAATTTCTTTGAGTTCATCCATCGTATTCATCACGTATTCGGGAATCTGCACCTGTACCTGATAGGTATAGGCGGTTTTTTCATCGAGCCATTGGTTTTTCTCCGTGAAACGGCTGGAGGAGGTACTGGCGGTAACCGATCTGGCAATATCAACAACGTTCAGTCCGAACTGCGCGGCTTTGAGCCTGTCTAGCGTAATGGATACCACGGGAATGTGCAATGGCTGGGCGATCTGGATATCCCGCAAATAGTCTATTTTTTTCAGTTTAGCGAGTGTTTTATTGGCATACGACTCAATTTGGGCCATATCTTTTCCGGCTACCCTGATCTCAATCGGAGTAGTGGCGCCCTGGCTCATGATTTTTTCTGTCATGTCAATCGGTTCAAAGGTAATTCTCAGATCCGGAAGCTTATAAGCGATGTTCCTTCTCAGGGCATCTTTGAGTTCATCCATATTTACCTTGTAATCCTCATCCAGGTTTACCTGTAGCACAGCCTCATGGGTTCCTGTATTAAAAATATACAGGTTACTGGTTCCGTAACTGCTCGGAATGAGTCCCACGTAGCCAGAACTGACCGCGACATGGTTATCCACGGTTTGGTTAATGATGGAGAGTACCTGCTTGAATTTTTCTTCGGTGCGCTCTAACCTCGTACCGTCTGGAGCTTTGATGCGAATCTGGAACTGCCCGTTATTGAGCTTTGGCATCATGTCTTTACCAATAACAACAAAACCAAATGCAGCCAAAATAAAAACGATAAAAAGGTAAGTGCCTACAATTCCTTTTTTCATTGGCATCCAGCGTTCAATAATCGTCATAAAACGCACTTTTACCCTTTCAAAAAAATCATTTTTTTCCGGTTCATCCTTTTCATTCTGCAGATGTTTTTCAACCTGGTCTTCCTCTTTCTCGTCTAAGGCTTCCCCCGCATGTGCGTGGATCTTACTGTGGTCATAATGTTGGTAGCGTTCTTCCCTGATCATCCAGTTGGATAAAATCGGAACCAATGTTTGGGCTACTATAAAGGAGACAATCATGGTAAAACCAATGGACAGAGACAAAGGCAGAAACATTGCTTTTGGTATTCCGTTCATCATAAAAGATGGTGCAAAAACTGCCAGGATGCATAATAAGATCAATAGTAACGGAAAAGCGATCTCTTCACAGGCATCATAAATGGCTTCACGTTTCGGCTTTCCCATTTCCAGGTGCTGATGGATATTTTCTATGGTTACTGTTGCCTGATCAACAAGAATGCCGATGGCCAGTGCAAGCCCACTCAATGTCATGATATTAATCGTCTGCCCGAACATCCCCAATAACAGCACACCAATTAAAATTGATACCGGAATAGTAATAACCACAATAAGGCTGCTCCTCAGGTCGCGCAGAAACAACAGTACCATAAGGCCGGTAAGGATTGCGCCCAAACCACCTTCCGTGATCAGGCTTTTAACGGAGTTGATTACTGCTACAGACTGGTCAAATTCATAAGAGATGTGAACATCATCAGGCAAAAGGCTTTGCATTTCAGGAATTTTCGCCTTAAGCGATTTCACTACCGACCAGGTTGACGCATCAGCGGTTTTAACTACTGGTATATAGACTGACCGTTTTCCGTTAATAAGTGCATAATCTACCGTAACATCAGCGGCATCAGCAACTCTGGCCACGTCTCTCACCAATACCGAAACGCCATTTTTTGTAGCAATAGGAATGTTGTTAAATTCATCCACCGTTTTTACAAGCGAATTCATAGAAGTTACCATCATGGTATTGTCTAGCCTCAGGTTTCCGGAAGGAGACATCACATTGAATTTGGATAAGGCGCCTACCACCTCATCTGGGGTAAGGTTGTAACTCCTGAGCTTGCTCGGATCTACATTAATGGTTATGGAACGCGAATTGGCACCGAATGGCGGTGGTGCGGAAAGCCCTGCTACAGAAGAAAACATCGGCCTGATACGTGTTGCCGCCATATCGTAGATTTCTTTCAGGCTCCTGGACTTTGCAGAAAGTACGAGCTGGCCTACGGGTAGTGAAGAGGCATCAAAACGGACTACCTGAGGGGGTAGTGCACCGGGAGGAAAAAATTTCATAGCACGGTTTACCTGTAGGGCAACCTGTGCAGAGGCTTCGGCCATATTGGTCTGCTCATAAAAACTTAATTTGAGCATCGTTAATCCCTGGATATTCTTTGCAGTAATATTTTTGATGCCGTTAACATAGAGGAACTGGTCCTGCAAGCGTGTAGAGAAAAAACCCTCCATCTGTTGTGGCGACATGCCACCATAAGATTCGATAACATATATCGTTGGAGAATTAAGCTGGGGAAAAATATCGATTGGGATATTCATCGCGCTGAGTACTGCGAAGAGCAATAAACTCGCGGTGATGACTACTGTTGTGATCGGCCTTTTCAAGGCCGAGGTAACCATTGACATATATTTATTATTTTAATGCGTTTAAAAGTGAATCTACTTGATTGGTGGCAATAGCCCTTTGAAAAAGTGCCCGGATATACAGATACTTTGCATTAACAAAATCGCTTTCTGCCCGATAGAGGATGTTCAGGGCTGTATTGAGTTCAATAATATCGGTTAGCCCGTTCTTATACAAAGAGAGTTTCTGGCGGTAGCCTGCTGAAGCTGCCTTTAACTGATTGGGGATTTCCTCAAGCCGCTTATGTGCAGTATTGATTTCGACACCTGCCTGAAGAGCGGCATTTGATAACATTAGCCGCTCCTGCTTTAACTCCTTTAAATAAAAATTACTATTCGCCTTCTGGGTCCTAAGTTTCAGCTGACGCCTGCGTAAATCAAAGAGGTTATAGCTAATGCCCAGGCCCACCAGATAGTTTTCCCGCTGCCAATAAAGGCCGGTCGAGAGTCTGTTGAAATTGTCATTTGCATCGATACTTGATCCTCTTGACCAAACTGCGGCCTGGAGGCTTACCTTTGGATTATAGGCCTTTTTAACGAGATTTTCTTTCTCAATACTACTGAAGTAATGGTTTCTGTAAAAATCAAGCAATGGATGGCTCGAACTATCAGTCAGGTTTACGGAAAGGTTTACTTCCAGCAGTTTTAAGCGATCGAGTATGGTGCTATCTGCCACAATATTTTGCGGATTCAAGCCGCTGATTGCTGCAATATCAAGCTGAACCTTTTTATAGGTATTGTCCATTTCGATATAATTCAGCCTTGATTTGGAAAGTTCTGCCCCCGCAATGCTGGTATCTACGCCCGGGCGTATACCACTTCTGGCAAGAGAGATAATAGAGCGGTTAATCTGTTCGTTACGTTTGATGTTCTGCTGCTGTATGGATAACATATCCTGAAGTTTTAACAGCGTCAGGTAATCATCGATCGCAATAGCCCTGGTTTCGTAGCGACGCTGGGCAAATCTGGAGTGTTCTGCAACAAGTTCGGATTTAGCTACCGCATTTTGGGCTTTATAAGCGCCAAAGTTGTAAATCTCCCAATCGAGGGAAACAATCCCGAGGTTGGTGAGTGCGGCCTGGGTGTTGCTTACCGTTCGAACACCCCTTGAATTAGAGGGTACAATACCAAAAGCCATATATGGCCCAGTTACGTTATTGTTAGTACCCAGATCTGCCTGATAGTTGAGTTTCAGATTGGGAAGTGCATTTGCTGCAGTCTCCTTTAAATGTGCGGCACGAATATCTACCACTGCAGAATCAGCAGCAAGAGCAGGAGAAAAAGCAGTGACGTGATCAATCAGATCAACGATCCCGATCGGTTTTGGTGATACTTGGGCATGGGTTTCCAACCCCAGATATAAAAATAGGAACAAACAGAAAACCTGTTTAATACGGATCATGTATTTAAATTAAAAATGGAAAAAAAAGATTTAAGGCGTGCGGCCGCGAGTGCCCGCTAATTAACCCACTGTTATCACTTTAGCATGTAAAGTATAGCAATAAAGAAAGTTGGGAATGAATCTCAGATTCTAAATACCTGATTGGAAAGATAAATTGGAACTGATCCGGCAATCCGGTACCTGATCTCAATAAAATACCTGTGAAGGCCGGAGGCTAAAAGGGAAAGCCCCAGAAACAAGATAATACCGAGAATAAGGCCTTCCAGAACCGGAAGTACGGTTTTCTTCCGTTCATCAACGATACACTTAAACTGTCTGGTAATCTTCGAATCTTTTCCGGGCGGAGAAAAACTTCCGCTATGTTGTGCGGCTGATTTGATGCCCTTAGCTGGCTCTAAAAGAGACAGGTTGGATAAAAAAAAGATGTTGCCGAGAGAGATGATCAGATATAGCAAAACAACTCCGATGATAGAGCAATTGGGTACCTGCTTAATCTTTATATCCTTCAAAATCGACAACCTAATATATTGGTGCTAAAATCTGTATTATATAAAAAAAGCAAAAGCATTAATAGCAACAAAGCTGTTACAAAAATTAATAACAGTATTATTTTGCCGCAACTACCACATACCCAATAGCTCACCAGCATAATGATCAAAACCAACCCTGCTCTTTGAAGACGATATCTTAGTTAATGCCGAAGAAAAAGATATTAAACCACGGATATGATCACTGGTATTAAGTCAATTTTTAAGCTATCCTATCAATAAAAAGATTGCTTATTTTATTCGTTTTCCTGCAAACAATATAACGGTAATATAGTTTTTTACTCGTAAACAATTTGAGCTGACATTCTTAACCATGGAAAAAAAATACAGGATATTGCGGCTCATTTTGGGCGACCAGCTCAATATCCAGCATTCCTGGTTTAAGAAACCAGCGCTAGGCACGTTGCATGTATTGATGGAAGTAAAAACGGAAGCCGGTTATGTCTTGCACCACATCCAAAAGGCATGTGCTTTTTTTGCAGCAATGGAAAATTTTGCTGAGCTGCTGAACGATAAAGGATTTGAAACCATTTACCTTCGACTTGATGCCCCGAAGAACAAACAAAATTTTTCAGATAACCTGAACGATTTAATAGAAAAGTTTGGGGTAAAAGAATTTCATTATCAGTTGCCCGATGAGTATCGGCTAGATCAGGAACTAAACAATTTCTGCAAAAGTCTGCCTATTAATCACTGCGCTTTTGATACCGAACATTTTTACACCAGCAGAACCGAGCTGGCGGATTTCTTTTCCGGTAAAAAAGAATTGTTAATGGAAAGTTTCTACCGGGCAATGCGCGCAAAACACCACATATTGTTAGATGACGACCATGATCCGGTAGGCGGCAAATGGAATTTTGATGAGGAAAACCGGAAGAAACTTCCTAAAAACCACAAACCAAACCCTCCGCTGTTATTTGATAACGATGTAAGCCAACAATATCAAAGAATAAGTACTGCGGAGATAAAAACTATCGGCCATATTAACCCAAAACATCTCCTTTGGCCTGTAAACAGAGATCAGTCTTTAAAACTGCTACATTATTTCTGTGAAAACTGTCTCCCACTATTTGGCACCTTTCAGGATGCCATGCAAACCAATGAATGGTCTCTTTATCATTCGCGTTTATCATTTAGCATGAATACCAAACTTATTTCTCCGGTTGAAGTGGTCAGTTCAGCGATTAAATATTGGAAGGAAAATAAGAAATCGATCACAATGAATCAGATAGAGGGATTCATCAGGCAGATTTTAGGCTGGCGTGAATACATGAGGGGTATTTATTGGATGAAAATGCCTGAATTTGAAAAAATGAATTTCTTTGACCACAAAAGGAAACTTCCTGAATGGTACTGGACGGGAAAAACGGAGATGAACTGTTTAAAGCATTCTATTAATCAGTCTCTTGAATATGCCTACGCACATCATATCCAGCGTTTAATGATCACAGGAAATTTTGCGCTGCTTGCCGGCATCGATCCGGATGAGGTCGATTTTTGGTACCTGGGTATCTACATCGATGCAATACAATGGGTAGAAATAACCAATACAAGGGGAATGAGCCAATATGCAGATGGCGGCATTACCGGCTCCAAACCCTATACTGCCACTGCGAATTATATCCATAAAATGAGCAATTATTGCGATAATTGTAAGTACGACCGAAATGAAAAAACCGGAGAAAATTCCTGTCCGTTTAACAGCCTGTATTGGGACTTTCATGACAGAAACAGGGCTAAACTTGGCAAGAACCACAGGCTTTCTATGGTTTACCGGATCTGGGATAAAATGAATCCTGATTTGAGATCTGAAGTGCTGACAAGAGCAGACTTTGTCTTAAAAAATCTCAATAATCTCTGATATATTTGGAAGTACTTTACATGATATACAGTAAAATAGTTCGCCGCTTAATTCAATACGCCGTTAATCACTTTAGGTTAGCGAGTTACTTTTTATCTAATCATTCGCATACTTCGAGAACTTTTACGTATTTATTAAATATTAAGATATTTTTGATAAATTAACCACGTTTTATATAACAGTCGTTTTAGCTTTTAAGTGGATTTAAATTTAAGACGCTTAAGGGCAGGATCTGTACGGATTTAGATGTATAAATTAACACTTGAAAAGGAGCAGGAATTACTTGGCCGTCTTTTATTAGATGACGAACAGGCCTTTGCTACTCTTTTTAACAGTTATCGAAATAAACTCTATGGTTTTATCTTTGGAATAACGGGATCAAGCGAAATTGCGAAAGACATTGTCCAAGACGTTTTTTTAAAGATCTGGAAAACACGCCATAATGCCCACAAAGTAGAAAATTTCAATGCATTGGTTTACCGCATGGCTAAAAATGCCGCTCTCGATCAACTAAAGCGGGCTTCGCGCGAGTCAACAGCCCTTTCAACTCTCAGCTTGGTTTCTGAAGAGCGTACGTCCAGCGATCCCTTTGAGGATATGAAAGCGACAGAAATTCAATTGAAATATGAACTTGCACTAAAGAAATTACCTAAGCAACAGCGTATGGTCTATGAATTACGTCATATTGAAGGTGAAGACTACGGAGAAATCGCAAAAAAACTTAATCTTTCTATTCCAACTATCCGAAGTCACTTCAGAAATGCACTAAATACTTTAAAAGGAAGCCTATTTTCGTTCTTGCTAATAATATTATTCCGCTTGTAAGCTAAAAATATAAAAATATTTATTTTTCTTTTGCACATTCTTACCACTTCGTCGTCTTACAATTAAAAACGCACTAAAATTGCGCTCAATTAATTGTTATGTATGTCGGAAAATAGAATAAAGGCTTTACTAGCTAAATATGTAGATCGCAAGTGTGATGAAAAAGAGCTGGAAGAGTTATTTGCGCTGCTGAATGTATTAGACCGACAAAAGTTAGACGAACTGCTAAACGATATTTGGCTGGAATATGAGTCTGACCAGGAACTCCCTGAAGAAGATGCGCAACAAATCCTGAATTCAATTTTAGTTAAGCGCAGCAGGTTCTCCCTTCGTTATGTCGCTATAGCAGCATCTGTGCTCATCTGCGTTTTTGCAGGCACCTATCTGTTATTGAATTCGAGAAAATCCAATCCTGTTGACCAGTCTGTTAATCTGGAAATTAAGCCAGGTAGCCATAAGGCAGAACTGCTGATGGCAAATGGGAAAAAGGTAGTACTTGGCAATGGCCTTCAAAAAATTGAGATCCCCAATACTGATCTGGTACTTCAACAGGATTCAAGCGGATCGTTGACTTATCACAGGGGCGCAAATACATCACTTGCAATGTCCTATGATACCCTGCGGACGCCAAAAGGTGGAGTTTACCAGATTAACTTGAGCGATGGCACCAAAATCTGGCTCAATACTTCAAGTGCAATCAGATTTCCTGAAAAATTTGCGGACAACAAACGCGATGTAGAACTTCTTTATGGTGAAGCGTATTTTGAAGTGAAACATAGGCCAGATGCTCCATTCGCAGTTAAAACAGCTGCCGGGATAGTTCGGGACCTTGGAACGAGTTTTAATATCAACAGCGCATCTAATAATGGCCATGTTGCCGCCACTTTACTGGAGGGCGCTATTGAAGTGGAGTCGGGCGGGCAATTTAAAAAGATAAAACCTGGTCAACAGGCCTTATTTAGTAAAAAGAAAATTGTGGTTAACGATGTGGACGTTGAGAACATGATTGCCTGGAAAGACGGCTATTTTATGTTTGACGAACCGATGGAAAGTGCCATGAATAAAATTGCCATGTGGTATGATGTAAAGGTTGAATACCAGGATGAAGCGCTAAAAAGCATCCCGGTTCTGGCCACTATTACACGCCACGGAAATATTAAAAATGTGCTGCGGATTTTAGAAATGACCAAAAAGGTCCGCTTTAATGTGCAGGGAAGAACAATCAAGGTTGCGCATTTTACACCATAAACCAATACCAATTAATTATCAACCTACCAAACCAAACTTAACTAAACCAAACCACATGAAGAGTAACTAATTGCCACCATTTAAAAGAGAAAAAGGAGTGCTGGAACACCCCTTTTGAAACTCTTAAATCTTTCCGATCAGATCGGAAATGAACGTTTCTTACCAGATAATTCACGATTTAAAAGAATGTAAATGTATAAAATTTCTTCGATAGATTTTATGCAGCTTCCACGCTGCGCGCATAAAATTTTAAGGCTTATGAAGCTAACTTTTCCCCTCCTACTGATCTCGCTTTTACATGTAAGCGCATCCAGTTTAGCACAAAATATTACCCTCAATCAAAAAAAAATTGCCTTAGTAAAGGTGTTCAGAGAGATCCGGTCACAAACCGGGTATAGTTCTGTTTGGGCAGATGCGGGCGAGAAGAACAAAATTATAAATGTCAGTTTCACTAACGCCCCCCTGGAAACTGCCCTTAAACAAATACTTGCCCAAACCAATCTTTCCTACAGCATTGATAAAGAGAGCAAAGCAATTCTAATCTTCAACAAACCGACTGCAGCAATTGCTAAGCCCACAGCGTTGATGGATGTAAAAGGTATTGTGCTAAACATGCTAAAACAACCATTGATGGGCGCCACCGTTAAGGTTAAAAACAGTAATACTTCCGTACAAACTGCGGCTGACGGCTCATTTCGTTTGGCCGGTATTGCCAGTGATGCGGTTTTAATGATCTCTTATGTAGGCTATGCCATTAAAGAGATCAATGCATCGCCAGATATGGGAACCATTCAGCTCGAATTTGCATCTAATGAGCTGGAATCAGTAAATGTGACCTTTTCAACAGGGTATCAAACACTGTCAAGAGAACGGAGTGCAGGTTCATTTTCAAAGCCCAGCCTGGCTGTTATGAACGAGAGATCAGGCAGTACAAATGTATTACAACGGCTGGACGGGTTAGTACCTGGCTTAGCCGTAAATAATGCTCCTGATGCCGGCAACAATCCTTTTTTAATTCGTGGTTTATCATCCATTAACTCCAACAGAGGCCCGCTCGTAGTTTTAGACGGTGTACAGGTACCCGATAATGCTATTCAAAACATCAATATGCAGGATGTGGCAGATATCACCGTACTTAAAGATGCAACTTCTTCGTCTATATGGGGTGCCAAAGCGGCTAATGGTGTAATTGTAATTACTACAAAAAAAGGATCTGCAGATGAAAAATTAAAAATTGACTATGATGGCTATCACAATTTTCAGGGCATACCAGATCTGAACTACATCCAGAAGATGAACAGTAGCCAGTTTATTACTGCAGCAAGGGAACTATTCCCTCAATATGTTGGCAGCAATTCCTTTAATTCTGTTCAATTGATTGCACCCGTTACCCCCCATCTGCAATACCAATATGATGCAAACCGGGGTTTAATAAGCCAGGCCCAGGCGAATACAAAGTTAGATAGCCTGGCTGGGATTGATAATCGCGATCAGCTTAAACAATATTTCTACAGGCAGGCTGCAACCACCAACCATACCATCTCCTTATCTGGAGGTAGTAAAGTCCATTCGTTCTATGGCTCTGCCAATTATATCGGAATAGTTAACAATATACCCGGCCAAACAGATGATCAGTATAAAATTAATCTGCGCCAGGACTTTAAATTCAGCAAACGCCTTCAGGTTTACCTCATTACCGACTTTACGAACAGGCTTACCAGGAGTAATAATATAACCGTTCCAGGTTTAGATCTGGTGCCCTATCAGCTATTTGCCGATCCATCTGGAAACCCGTTGACTGTTAACCATATGGGTAATTATAGCGATGATGTACGCAAAGACTATCAGTCAAGAAGCCGTATCAATCTTGATTACTCCCCTTTACAGGAGATCGAAAATGGATATACCAAAGGTAATGCATTATCTACAAGGATTGTAGGGGGCGTAACATTAGAGATTATAAAAGGGCTTCGATACGAAGGGACATTTGGCTATAACATTAATTCCTTTAAAAATCGCGTGGAACTGGATCAAAACAGTTATGCCGTAAGAAATGAGGTGATGACATTTACCCAGGCACCTACTGTAAACAGTACCCCTATCTATAATGTGCCCGCTTTTGGTGGTAGGTTAACTGCTACCGATGAACTGCTTAAAAGCTGGACCATCAGAAATCAGTTTGTATACGATCACAGCTGGCTTGAAAAGCATCAATTGACGGTTATGGCAGGACAGGAAGCGACAAGCATTTCACCACTTTCAACAACAAGTATTTACCGGGGCTGGGATGATCAGCTTCAGGTAGCAAGACCTGTAAATTATCAGTTATTAGGTGAGGGTATCACGGGAATAGTACCAGGAGGGACAAGGACATTAGCCAACAATTTAACCGGTGGCGAAGGTGTAATAAGCCGTACATCCTCTTATTTTGCCAATCTAGGTTATACGTTTGACCGGAAGTACACGCTAAACAGCAGTATCCGTATAGATAAAAGTAATTTGTTCGGCTTTGACCGTTCAGCCCAGAACAGGCCAGTGTGGAGTGTTGGTGCGAAATGGGCACTTGGAAGAGAAGATTTCATCAAACCGGTTAATTGGCTAAGCCGATTGGATTTAAGGCTCACTTACGGTATTACGGGTAATGCACCGACTCCGGGTACGGCGGCATCATGGGATATTTTACGTGCTGAAACCAATGTTAATTATCCAAACGGCGTTGGCCTGATCATTAATGCACCGGCAAACAAGAAACTGACCTGGGAACTGACCAAAAACTATAACCTGGGTATGGATTTTGAAATCCTGAATGGCATATTTTTCGGTTCGATAGATGCTTATCTCAGAAAAACAAATGATTTGATCGGCAACCTGACAACTGCTCCGCTAACAGGCTTTGCGTCAGTGATCGGAAACTTTGGCGATCTGCAAAACAAGGGTTTGGATGTCTCGCTCGGTTCGCTAAACATCAGCAATAGCAATTTCACCTGGAGTACCTCATTTAATTTGGGTTATAATAAAAATAAGATATCGAGGCTTGCGAACGCTACACCGATTACTACAGGCCCAGGCATGATCAATACCAGATTCCTGGATGGCTATCCTTCTTTTGCAGTATTTGCCTACAATTATGCAGGTTTAAATACTTCAGGAGATCCCCAGGTTAAACTTGCCGATGGAACGGTTACCTCAAACCCGACAGCGACTATGGCTCAGGATGTGTTGTACATGGGAACTTCACAACCTGTTTACAGTGGTGGCTTTTCCAACAAATTCCGCTATAAAAACCTCACATTGGGCATTAACATCATTTACAACGGTGGAAACGTCATGTTTCGCGATGTAAATACATTCTGGTCGGGCGTAACTTATTTAAATTATATGACCAGTGAGTTTGCCGAGCGTTGGAAGATAGCTGGCGACGAAAATAAGACTAACATTCCCAGATATGCCGCCACAAGCGCAATCAGTGGCAATAGAAACACCAACTATTACACCTACTCAAATAGCAATGTGTTTAATGCTTCCTTCGTAAAGATCCGGGATATCACATTAGCTTATGATATTAGAGGTAGGATAATCAAAAAACTACATGCACAGGCCATAACGTTCAGGGCTCAGGTTTCTAACTTAATGTTGTGGAAAGCCAATGATTTGGGGATCGATCCTGAATTCCAGTCTTTAGGAAATGTTGGTGCAACGCAAACGGCAGGCAACACCGGTGCGACAAGAAATCTGCGCATCGGACAGGGAACAATAACACTAGGTGCCCATATCACACTTTAAACAGAATTAACAGTTATGAAACTCACAACGAAATACTTTTTAACGCCATTGGTGGCCTGCATGGTACTTTTATCGGGCTCCTGCAAAAAAGACTTTTTGGAAATACAGCCTAAAGGATCACTGATAGCAAAAACAACAAATGATTATGAACAGATCCTGAATGGTTTGTATTTGCAAAATACCGTTTCCGCTTCCATATATCTTGGAGACGATATTGCATTGCAAAATAGCTATTTGGATGGAGTACCCTTAAGGGTTCAACGCCTGTTTAGGTATGAAGACAGGGTTTACGAGCAAAACGAACTCCCTCAGGAAATTACCGCAGCTACGGGTTACATCCAAAGACTATACCTTTTTAACAAGATTATCAATGAGGTGACAACATCTACACAAGGAACAGATCAGCAGAAAAAGCAGTTATTGGCTGAAGCGAAAGTTGGAAGGGCCATTTGCAATCTGGCCTTTTTAAATGATTTTTCACTCCCTTACAACCCTGCATCGGCTGCAACTGATTTGGGGATTCCGCTTATTACTGCAGCCGATGTTACCCAAACATCCTTTACCAGGGCAACGGTAAAAGAGTGTTATACTGCAATCATAAAAGATTTAACAGAAGCCTTTCCAGGCCTCGGACCAGTTGTGCATCGCAGAAGGCTATCTAAAATGGCTGCCGAATTCTTTCTCACCAGAGTATATATGAATATGCTTGATTTTTCTTCCGCTAAAACACATATTGATGGCGCATTCGCAGAATTGTCTAAATCAACCATACCGCTCTCACTTTACGACTACAATACTGTTTTGGATGAAAATGCAGCCGGTTCCTGGTTTCCGCTCAACTTCCTGGGTGCGTTAAGCAATCTGCCTCTTGCAGCAAACAACAGCCAGGTCATTTATAATATTTCTACCACAGTCTGGAATTTCAATTTTGCTGATTGCCCGGTTTTCACGCCTCAGGTGGCTACCCTTTACGGTGATGATGATAAAAGATTACTGCTTTATTCAGACACGGAGATGTTTGGCGACCTGATTTACCCCAAAAAAGTGCGCCGTTATCCGAATTTCTTTCTGGATATCGGACCGTCGCTGCCCGAAATGTATTTAATGCGTGCAGAAATAAAGGCTCGCGAAAATGACCTGAGCGGCGCAAAGGCAGATGTTGAGGCCTTGCGGTTGAAAAGAATGACTGCTGCATCTGCAAGCGTGCCGTCAAACGTAGCTTCCAACCAGCAAGCTATGGTTAGATTTATTCTAGATGAACGCATCAGGGAATTTGCGCTTTCGGGTTTGCGTTGGTTAGATATGCGTCGTCTTTCAGTGGATCCGATTTATAAGGATCACATTAATCCTAACCACTATCTATTGGATGCAGATGGCAACATTTTAAAAACTTATACGCTGACCCCAAAACGCTATGCAATGAAATTCGGGGAACTTATGGTCAATCAAAATCAGGGATTAGCAGATAATCAATAAATCATTCCACCTGGGCGGCCCTTAGGCTGCCCAATATTACACATCAATTAAATAACAGTTATGAAAATCAACAAATTAATAAACTGCTTTACCGCTTTAAGCATGATGCTGATTATCAGCTATGGAGCTAAAGCACAACAGCCTAATCCTTTGGTTGAAAAATATGAAGAATTTACGCTTATTGGCAAAGTACAGGATCAAGAAAAATTTTATAAGGACTTAATAAAGAAAATACCTGAAACGGAGAAAAACAGAAAAATTTACGACCGCATTAAAGGTGCAATCGCCATTAACTGGCTTCATGATGAAAATTTAGAGAAGTTCAAACATTATGACAAGTCAGTTAAAGATGGTTTATCGTTATTTGAACTAACCAACATTCTTGAAAAGTGGTTAGATGAGCAAAAACACCTGGAATGGGTTGATGTAATTTCCAAACAATATATTAAAGATATTGAAAACGGATTGCGCAAAGATGATTTTGAACATGCACACGAACTTTTACTGGAAATTTCAGCTACGGTAGATTGTATCAACGGTGATAAAAGTTCTGCATTAGCAAAAATCAACGAAGCACTTAAAGATGCTAAAATGAGGAACATGAATTACTTTAAAGATTCGAAGCCAAATTTCATCAGTCGTTATGCGTTTATTTTAGATGCAAATGGCCAAACGCAAAAGGCAATTGATACATTAACCGTTTCCGTTAAAGAAGCAGAATCTAATCCCAAACTTTTATCTACGCTTAAAACCATCTATGCCAAAATAAATGGAGAAGATAATGCTATAAAATATGTCACTTCATTACAGGATGAGGCGTACCAGCACTATTATAAGGCGCTTGAAAGCAAATGGGATCCAATTGGCAAACCTGCGCCAACCATTGCCATTACCAAATTAAATGGTCAGGAATTTAAAGTATCTGATTATAGAGGAAAAATCATGGTAGTCGATTTTTGGAGCACCACCTGTACGCCCTGTAAAGCCTGCTTTCCTGCTTTCGAAAGAATAGTTGCAGACTATAAAAATGAACCATTTCAACTATTTGTAGCCGGAATAGCTGAGGACAAAGAAACCCAGCAAAAATATGTCGACAAATCCAAACTGACTTTAGATGTATTGAGAGATCCCGATATGGAATTCTATAAAGCAATTGGTGCTAAAGGCACACCGCATAAGTTTATCATCGATCCTAAAGGAATAATAAGAATGGAAGGAATTGGCTACGCTGGCTCGACGGATCGGGAATATTATGAATTAAAAGCAATGGTAGAAATCACTAAAAAGCATGCTGCCGACAATAATTAATATCAATATGAAAAAAAATATCATTCTGCTGTTACTCTGCTCGTTTTTCACAATAAAAGGATTCGGGCAAATCTACCACCCCATCAAATGGAGTTATGCGGCCAAAAAAACAGGTAAAAATGAAGCGGTTGTATATGTAAAAGCCACCTTAGAAAAAGGCTGGCACTTATACTCACAGTATGTAGAAAAAGGTGGTCCGCAACCGACAAAATTTACATTTGAAAAATCAGATGGCTATACCGTCTCAGGTTATACAAAAGAACCTCAGGCCATTGTGCGTTTAGAGCCCACCTTTATGATGGAAGTAGGATTTTTCGAAAATTCTGTCATCTTTCAGCAAAAAGTAAAGCTAAAAGGCAAAACAGCAACGGTTAAAGGAAAAGTTAAATTTATGGTTTGTAACGACAAGATGTGCCTTCCGCCGGATGAAGTCGATTTTACCATTAACATCAATTAATATCCAGAACGATACAATAAAAATATGAAACGATTAATGATCATCGCCTTATCCATACTACAATTGAGTGCTTTTGCACAGGGCGGAAAAAATACTTTTACCATCACAGGAAAATATGGTGAATTTAATGCACCGGTAAAGGCCTATCTAGACTATACTTTAAATGGCAAAGATATTACCGATTCGGTTGTATTGAAAAACGGAGCATTTAAATTCACCGGCACAGCGACTTCTTCGCCAGTTTCAGCCGAATTGAGTTTTGACACAAAAGGTGTCGGTAGAGATAAAAGCCTGGAGCGCGGTACCGTAATTTTAGAACCTGGTAAAATAATGGTCGCTATTAAAGGCGGAAGTTCTTTTAACGGATTAGAAGCAACCGGTACACCTATGAACAATGATTATACCGAATTTAACAATCTTGTAGACGAATCGCTGGCAAAGATGTCTCCGGGAGATAAGGCTTTCATGGAAGGAAAATCAAATCAGCAAAACAGGCCTGATTTTGAGGATAAGCTGGAAGAATTCAAAAAAAGATATAGCAAACTAACAAACGAAGCTTATGCAAAATTCGTAAGAACCCACCCTGATTCTGATCTTGCGCTCAACCTGATGTCGAAATTAGCTTATGACGGTGAATACGCTGAAGTAAAATCTTTATTTGATGGTTTTTCTGACAGGATTAAGAAAAGTACTAAAGGTATAAACTTTGCTAAAACCTTGCTTCAGATGAAAGCTACAGCCATTGGACAAACGGCACCTGATTTTGAGTTGGCTGATACAGAAGGAAAATTGGTAAAACTTTCTTCTTTTAAAGGCAAATACGTTTTATTAGACTTCTGGGCGTCATGGTGTGGCCCTTGCAGGGCAGAAAATCCAAACCTGCTCAGGATTTATAACAAATTCAAAGATCAAAACTTTACCGTAGTTGGCGTATCGCTCGATAAGCCCGAAGCAAAGAATCTATGGCTGGATGCGATAAAGAACGATGGTTTACCATGGCTGCAACTATCTGATCTCAAGGCCTGGGATAGTGCCGCAGCAAAATTGTACGGCGTTAGTGCCATACCGCAGAATTTCCTGATTGATCCCAATGGAAAAATTGTAGGCAAAACTTTAGTTGGAAAAGGACTTGAGCATAAACTCATTGAAATGATTGGTCAGCCTGCACATTAAGATTAAGGATTTTTAGCAATTAACGTCTTTCTAGCTGCATACAGAAGCTGTATCAGAAATATTTTTTTAGATTTTTAGCAGAATAATATTTTGAAAGGTCTTCAATCCCAATTAATTGGGAATCTTAATGCCATTGCAAAGCGCTTTAAGATTCCCGCCTGCGCGGGAATGACGAAAAACAAAATAAATTTCGGGTTTAAATGTTAGATTTTCTTCTGATACAGCCTTTTTATATTTTCAACCGTGTATAATGTTTAATAAACCAATTCAATGCCTCGTTTTTATTTGATTCTTTATAAGCCAGTACCACCTCTGTGTTAATGGGAATATCGCTGATTTCAATAAAAGATACGTTCAATTGTCCGTATTGCTTTTTTAACGACAGTGGCAAAATAGATACACCCAGACCCGCCTCTACCAATTGTAGTATAGAATGTACATTGTTAGCCTCGTGTGTAATATCCGGACTAAAGCCCAATCTCTGGCAAATTTCCACAAGTTTCTGGTTATACTGTGGTGCAAATGTTTTATTAAAGAAAATAAACGGGCTTTTCCTTAAAAAATCTGCGAGTTCATGTTCATTCCCTATTTTATGTGTTCCTAAAGGGGTAACCACCACAAAAGGATCAAAAAACAAAGATTCTACTTTCAATTTTTCAGACAAAACAGGAGCTCTCAGAATCCCAACATCTAAGTCACCATGTTCCAGCGCTTTAATCTGCGCCAGTGTAGGTACTTCAAACAAACTCGTTTTCAAGTAGGGAAATTCCTGATGCATCAACTTTAAAATTTCGGCAAGCTGCGATTGATAAACCGAACTGATGTAACCGATCTTAAATTCGCCGCTAACACCTTCATGGATTTTACGCACCACCTCTTTACTTTCTTCAAGCCTGGTAAACAAGGCATCTACTTCATTCTTAAAATATTTACCGGCATTTGTTAACGCAACCCGCTTATTATTCCGGATAAACAACTTTACGCCGAGTTCTTCTTCCAATTCTTTAATCTGCCTGCTTAAAGGCGGCTGCGAAATAAAAAGCCTTGTTGCTGCCTTGGTAAAGTGCAGTTCTTCTGCAACAGTTTTAAAATATGACAAATGTCTGAGCTCCATATCTACAATACTTTTTAGGTATTAATTTATGCATAAATTGATATTTTACAAATATGATCAACTGCGGTAACTTTACAAAAAACTAAAAGCAATGAATAAAGATTATTCGCATAAAGCAACAAACGATGAGATAACAACAAGGTTCGACAGCGATGTAGAACGTTTTTCTAATTTAGAAAGCGGCCAGCAAACCACTATTGATGCACCACTTACCATGGAACTTTGCACCGAAGCTGCCAAATACATTAATTCAACCGCTACAGAACTGTTGGATATTGGCTGTGGCGCTGGTAATTATACATTGAAAATGCTCAGTAAAATCCCAAACCTAAATTGTACCTTAAACGATTTGAGCCTACCTATGTTAACACGCGCAAAAGCTCGGATATCTGCGCAAACCACGGGAAAAATAACGCTGATACAGGATGACATGCGAAACCTTGATTTGCCCGACAACCATTTCGATATTGTACTGGCCGCGGCTACATTTCATCATTTACGTACCGATGCCGATTGGGAACTTGTTTTCACTAAGATTTACCAGGCTTTAAAACCTGGTGGCAGTATCTGGATTTCAGATCTCATTGCGCACGATTCAGTGTTGATTGACAAGCTTTTTCAGGATCAATACGGAGCATACCTGAAAACACTTGGCGGTGAAGCATACAAACAAAAAGTATTAGATTATATTGAATATGAAGATACCCCTCGTTCGGTTAATTATCAGCTGGCTTTGCTAAAAAAAGTTGGGTTTAGCACGACCGAGATCCTCCACAAGAACGCTTGTTTTGCAGCATTCGGTGCGATAAAATAAAAGATGCCTGCGATTTTCCAAAAACGATCTAATACCTCTTTATTAAACCTTAATGATTTATTTAAGCAAAAGATTATGTTTTATTTTAAATCAGTCCACCCCCCTATTGAATTAGGCATAGCCGGGCTTGAAATTTTTACTTAACGCAATTAATTCGTCAAGGTTAATCAGATTGGGATCTGCTGACTGTCGCCTTAGGAGGTTGATCGGAACCGTTATAATACCATTTGTAGTACGCAATACGCAATTTTCATCGTTAGCATTTGAAGATACGTAATCGCCGATTCCAGATTCGATTTCAGATAAACGGATTAATAATTCGTAGTAGATATAAAGCGGAAAATTCACAGCGCAAAGTTAATGCAATAAAACGCGAATGTTTAGTTATTGTTACATTAACATTAAATAAGTCTGTAATGATAATTTAACACAGGGAACCGTTCTTTCCAGGCCTATATTTGGTAGATTATGCTAACTTGAAAATTAATGCCGGGTTAACAATAGTAATTTTAAGTTTGTTCTAAAACCAGGAAAGGCAATGACCACGTCCATAACAAACTTAAATAAAACAACTTATCAGTTTATTTATATAGTTATTCTATTTTTAACTATCCTGTCGGGCTGCAAAAAAAGCAATCAAAAACCTGATTATCCAATAGGAAGCAACGAGCATATCAATACCTGGATACTTGATAGCCTTAAACGATATTATTATTGGAATGACCAATTGCCTGCCAATCCGAATCTCAGTTTGGCACCAAAAGATTTTTTTAATTCCATCCGCAACTCGTCGGATCGTTTTTCATACATCACTATCCCTAATGACCCTGCCACTGCAATACCAGGCAACAGAAATTTTGGTTTTGATTATACCGTGGTGAGTGACCAAAACAGTTCAAAAGCTATCGGAATTATTAAAGTGGTACTAAACGACTCTCCGGCTTCGAGAGCCGGTTTAAAACGTGGAGATTATATCAGTAAAATTAACGGCAAAACAATAACGGTTGATAACGCACAGGTTTTGCAAACTGAAATATTAAATAGCGATCACTTTTCTTTGGGTTTAGCTGAACTGAAAAACAATATCTGGGCAGACACCCGCACTGTTCAGTTAAATAAAAGTATCATACTCGATCAGCGTGAGATCAGCAAGGTGATAGAAAGTGATGGAAAAAAAATCGGTTACCTGTATTTTCTGGATTTTAATGGTGGTTTGGCCAGTTCGCTTACTGCTGCCTTTAGTAATTTTAGATCAGAAAGCATCGCTGAGCTCATTCTCGACCTCCGTTATAACGCAGGTGGCCAGGTAGCAGAAGCAGCCGGCTTATGCGCTATGATTGCTAAAAATGTATCTTTCAATAAACCCTTTATTATCTACAAAGGCAATAAAAACGGAGGCACCAAAACCGAATCAATCGGGACTGCAGCTACATTCGATGGCACTTTAAATTTTAACGCCATCTTGCAGCAAAACCTTGGCTTAAGCCGGGTTTATATCCTATCAACAGCAGCCACCGCATCTGCTTCAGAAGTCATGATTAATAATCTTAAACCTTTTATTCAGGTGATACTGATCGGCGAAAAAACAAGGGGAAAAGATGAAGCGTCATTTAGGATCTTTGATGCCCGAAGCCCTAAACAGGTGACCTGGGAAATACACCCGATTGTTTATAAACTTTTTAACGCACAGGGCATTGGCGGTTACAGCACAGGCATTGCCCCCGATATCAAGGTTAATGAAATGGATAATCTGCCTTTGCTTCAACCTGGCGATACTGCAGATCCAATGGTGAGAGCAGCAATTGCTGCCATAACCGGTAAGGCTATCAAAACTTCTACTGTAATAAATAATGTATTGACTAACAGCTTTCAGCCTGATCGTGTATTAATGGATTCGAGGACGGTGTCTGCACAGCAAAGCATAGTCATCAGCCATCAGTTAAGGTGATAGAAAAGGTTTTCATTGCGTTAACATTAACTTTATACGCAACTACTAACTTGCCTACATAAACGCTACTTATGGAACAGTTGGAAGATTTTAAAAATGCAAAACTCCTCAATGCAGTAAAAGCTGGCGATTCTGCCGCTTTCAATGAAATTTACCACCAATATCGAAAAAAAATATATGGTTACGCCTACCATTTTAGCCGTAACAGTGAAGAAGCCGAAGAACTTACCCAGGATGTTTTTGTAAGGCTTTGGGAAAACCGATCAAAAATTGATACACAAAAGAATTTTGAGGCATTTCTTTATACCCTCATCCGTAATAATTTTCTTTCTATACTTCGTAAAAAAGCCAGAGAGAAGGCTTATAGCAACGAAAACCTTAAATGTGAGCCATCTTTCAATACCATAGAAGAGGAACTCAATGCCAAAGAAACGAAACAAATTGTGAATAAAGTGATAGAAAGTCTTTCTCCGCAGGTTAAAAAAATATATTTATTGAGTCGTAACGACCACCATACCCACGAAGAAATTTCGCAACTGATGGGCATCTCTAAAAACACGGTAAACAACCACCTCAAAAAATCACTTGGCACTTTGCGGAAATACTTCAGCACCTATTCCCCGGAAACGATATTATCATTGGCTATAGTGATCTTTTGTTGAAGGTTGCCCCATAAGAAAAGTACTTATGGCTACCTGCATGGTTTCTGAATATACTCTGCCAATTGATCATTATTAAATTCATTTACATTCTCCCATCTTAATTTTCTTTAGCGAGGATGCCTCCCGTTAGGTCACCGTTGACGAGCAAAAAAAAAATGCGATGGTGACAAGAAAAAAGCCTTCTTATAATAACGTTTATACAAGCAGCTCATCGTTAATATATCTTACTACTATATAAGCGCATATAAGTTTTAAGCGTTATCATCATTTTCAAGCAAGAGCGGCGATGAATACCTGCATAAATCAATCGAGGAGATTTACTTTTAGTTAAATTCTAAAATTATTTCTCAGGATAACAAGCAAATAAAACTGCCTAATAACTGCCCCTGATCGCTTTTTAAAATAAATTTCATTTTCCGATAGCTATATCACCACGCTCGTGCATATATACATTAGTGCGCAGCGCTAAAGCTTACAAATAATAGAGTGAAAGAAAACATTAAAATACTATTTGAATATTACTTAGCAGGTAAAACCACTCCAGAGCAAGAAAAAATGTTAATGGAGTACCTTGCTGACCCAGCGAACGCCGATAGTGAATTTTATGGTGTAATGGAAAGCGCGTGGACAGCACAAACAACAGAAACCGATTACTCTTTAACTGCTGTTAACGGACTTGCAGAAATATGGGACAAAGTAGAAAAACGCCAACCTAAAAGCAGATTATTCTCGCCACTATTAAAATATGCTGCGGCAGTTATCGTCATTATTTCTGCATCGCTTGGCTGGTATCTGTACCGGAACGTACAACAAGCTACACAAACATCGATCACCTTTTTAAGTAAAACCACTCAAAAGGGCGAAAGACTAAAGTTGATTTTACCTGATAGTTCTGTTGTATACCTTGGTGCCGAAAGCAGGCTAACCTGGCCATCCCGGTTCGTAAAAGGTAATTTAAGAAATATCCAGCTGAAAGGAGAAGCTTTTTTTGAAGTAAAACATGATACCACCAGCCCATTTATTGTACAGAGCGGAGAGATGCAGACCAGGGTTTTGGGTACTTCATTCAACATTTATGCTTATCCTGAAGATGAAACTTTCAGCGTCGCTGTTCGTACCGGTAAAGTAGGCGTTTCGGAGAACAGTACCGGAAAATTAAGACATCTTTCGCTACTTACTCCCGGAATGAAATTATCATATCATTTGAAAGCACATCACTATGATATCCGTAACGAACGCATCAGCGAAACTAATGCATGGATTAAGAACAGCTTTGCCTTTAAAGATGTAAGCCTGGCTAATATGTTCCAGTCACTGGAAAGATATTACAATGTCCGTTTCGAAATGAAAACCAATAAATTAAACGATTGCAGGTACAATGCCACATTTACTAACAAGAGCATCAGCGATATAATGGAAGAAATCCGGATCATGAGCGGCAAAAAAATGAGATATAAAATAGACAATGCAAACAAAATAATTACCGTATGGTGGGAGGGCTGTCAATGATGAGTTAGCAAAATGCTATAGCGCGGCAAAAGGTGCAACAAACCAGATTTATACCTAAAAAACAGATTAAACTTCTTTACATCAACAAGGGGCCGGATTGCTCGAACAATCCAGCTCCTAAAACAAAAGTTTTTAACCCGTGAAAATTAAAAAACATCTTGAACCTATGAAAATAGGAATTTATGAATATATAAAAGAATATATTATCAATTTAGATTACCGCCCTTTGGTAACCTTCATCATACTATCTACTTTTTTATTTAACGAGGCAGTGGCAAACAGCTTTGTACAAACGCCAAAAGAAGGCATACTGAGCATTAAGATAGTTGAAATGGGCATTCCTGATGCGCTTTCATTGCTCGAAGAAAAAGCAGGTTTATCAATCAATTATAATAAATCGATTTTCAGCAAAAACGGGAAAGTAAGCCTCGAAGTAAAAAACATGGCCATTGAGCTGATCTTAAAAAAAATACTTTCAGGAACCAGAGTAGCCTACCGGTTTGCTGATGCCAATACCATATTGCTATATAAACTTCCGGATCTGGTAAAACCGGGAAACATATCAGGAAAGGTTTTTGACGAAAAAGGTGAAACCCTGCCCGGTGCATCCGTTAAAATTAACGAAACGGGCAAAGCTACACAAACGGCCAGCGACGGTAGTTACACATTAACTGCCGAACCCGGAAAATACACAGTAGAAATTAGTTATATATCTTTCATTACACAACGCATAAGTGATGTAGAGGTCAGGGCAGATAAAAGCACACCGCTTAACATTTCACTAAAACCCGATGCAAAAGGTTTGCAAGATGTGGTGATAACCGCCAGCTATAAAAAGGCTTCCGTTGAAGGCTTACTGACCCGTCAGAAAAATGCTGCTGAAATGAGCAACGGAATTAGTGCCGAACAGATTTCCAGAACACCGGATAAAAACATTGGTGAAAGTTTGAAACGCATTAGCGGGGTAAATTCGGTAGATAATAAAATGGTACTGGTACGCGGCATAGGTGAACGTTATAACACTGCACAGCTGGATGGGATTACGCTACCCAGTACAGAGGCACAAACCCGTAACTTCTCTTTCGATTTAATTCCCTCGAACCTGGTTGATAACGTTGTGGTGAGTAAAACCGTTACGCCGGATATGAACAGCAGTTTCGGGGGTGGGTTAATACAGATCAATACCAAAGATATCCCTACCGAGAACTTTATGTCTTTTACAGCAGGTACTTCGTATAATGATCAAAGCACAGGAAAAGATTTTTTAAGTCATAAGCGAGGTAAATACGATTATTTTGGGTTTGATGATGGGAGAAGAAATTTTCCGGTCGGTTTAGAACATACTGAACGTACAACGGCACCCAACAATACCCTTACAGACGAGCAGTACCAGCAAAAGCTGATTGCTCAAAGCCAGAAATTCGTCAATGATAATTTCACGATGTACAGGTACAAAACGGCACCATCTCAAAATTATCAGTTTACCATAGGCAGAACCATAGGCATTGATACTACAAATAATAAAAAACTGGGTTTTACCACATCATTAAGCTACCGCAACAACCAGAATATCAATAACATTGAACAACAAACAAGAGGTGAATGGAATATCAATACGCCAAATACCGGTGCGAAATATATGTTCAACACCACTTTAGCAGCCATGTTAAATGTAGGTTTACAGCTTGAGAAAAACAGATTTAGTTTCCGCAACACCTATACACACATTTACAATAACGACCTGTTTAGAACCATTGGTTATGATGCTGATAATGGATCTGAATTCTTTGCCAATGGCCGAAAACCAAATGCTATTGTTGAAGCTGACGATCCTACGTACACCGACCTGTTACAGAATAAACTCAATGGCCAGCACCAGGCAGGCAAAGTAAAGCTGGAATGGAATTTATCGCGTACATCAATAGACCGTAAAGAGAAGGATTTGAGTATTAGCACCCAAAACTTGCAGCAATTTGGTAATGATTATGAATATTTTTACCAGGCAAGCGGCCAAAGGGAAGGTTATATCAAACCTACCTCAAGACATAACTACAGCAATAATGAACACCATCTTGCCTGGGGTGGCGATGCAAGTATGCCTTTCAAAATTGGCTCACTAAATAACACGGTAAAAACGGGGTATTTTGGTATACACAAAGAAGGTTCCTTAAACTGGGAAATCGCATCACTGGTCCGTAATGCATCGATAGCCGATAGCCTGAAATTCATCTCTATTGCCCAAATGATTGATCCTGCCAAAATTGGCAATAATGGCTACAATTATTTTATTAACCCATACTTTTTAAACGGCTACAAAGGTAAAAGTACCACCCAGGCGGCGTATATGATGCTTGATAACCGTCTTGCTGAAAAATTACGTTTGGTATGGGGCCTAAGAGCAGAGTACTTCAAATATACCGAACTCCGCAACGACCTCAATGTTAGGGGTGTGAGTGGTTTCGCACTTCCATCTGAGAAAAAATGGCGTTGGTTACCTTCGGCTAATCTTACCTATAGCCCTACAAAAGAGATTAACATCAGGGCCGCTTTTTCAAATGCTGTAGTAAGGCCCGAACTAATGGATAACAGTCAGTTCTTTAGATACGACCCGATGTTTGATGCCCAGTTTGGGAACGAGGGTTTAGCCAGTACCCAAATTAAAAATTACGATCTTAAATTTGAATGGTTCCCCGGCTTGGGCGAAATCATCTCGGCAAGTGCCTTTTATAAAAAATTCGATCAACCCGTAGAAGTGGTTTACAGCATCTCAAACGGAGGCGGCTTTTATTATATCAAAAATTCTGATCAAGCCAAAGTTTATGGATTGGAACTGGAGTTGAGGAAAAACCTGGGTTTCATCAACAGCAGTACGCTGTTATCACGAATAACGCTTTATGGCAACCTTACCTTACAAACAGCCAATGTGGTTGGGACCTACAAAGTTACCGGTACCAATGGCGAAAGTGTTATAGTAAGTGCCAAAGCCAAAAGGAACATGTATGGGCAGGCACCTTACCTGATCAATGCCGGTTTACAGTATCTGGACGAGCATTTTGGCTTCAACCTGGCCTATAATAAATCTGGGCGCAAAACAACTTTGGTTAGTCCGGAACTGAATAACATTGAATATGAAAACCCGCGCGACCAGATTGATGCACAGATTAGTTATAAGTTTTATAAAAACAGGTTCGAAGTAAAAGTCAATGCCGCGAATTTACTCAACAGGGCCTCGCTGATTTATAGAAATACCGCGAGTTACGAAGCTAACCCCGATTACCAGCCGGGTTCAGACTACAGCAACAAGTTGCGATTGAAACCAGGTTTTACCAACAACCTGGATGATGGAGACCAGGTGATGTTTTCGCAAAAATCTGGCCGCACCTACAGCACCTCTATTACCTGTAATTTTTAGAACGACCATGAAAAACAGTTTTTATAAGGTTAAACCATTTAACAGGAAAGGAGGAAATTTATTTCCTGCATAGCCATAAAAAAAACGAAAGGTTGTATCAGAACCCTTCGTTTAAACCGATCATTTGCAGTGGAACGGCCAATCAGGAAAAACCTGAAATATTTTTAAATCTACTGTTAAAAACCCAGGGTAGCTAACAGCTTTACTTAGTTAAATCTATATGAACAGCTAAGATATAAAAAAACATCATATTTAGGTATATCAGGCTTTTATGTCCTTAAAAACCAACAAATAACTTGTCTGTAAACCTAAATAACCTTGAAAGAAATCAACCTAAAAAACATGGATCGTAACAATAAGATCCTATGAAAAACAAAAAATGACAATGAAAAATTTTAAAAATTTAATCGGTCTTTTATCAATTGTTGCTGTTTCATTTACAGCTTGTAAAAAAAACGAAGGTGGTGCTGATGCATTCGGTAACCGCAGCACTTCAGCAGCAGATTATTCACAATCATCCTTGCCGGTTGTGGCTGTTAGCGGAGACATTACCAGCTCTGTTACCTGGACCGCAGGAAACGTTTACGAATTAAGCGGTGTAGTAACGGTTAGAAATGGTGCAACTTTAACCATCCAACCAGGTACTTATATCAAAGCTTCGGTAAATACTCCGGGTGTACAAAATGGTGTATTGGTTGTTGCCAAAGATGGTAACATCAATGCAGTAGGTACAGCAGAAAATCCAATTGTATTCACCAGCCGCTACCTTCTAGATGGTGATGCCAGTACAACTGGTAAACCAGGCGACTTTGGCGGCGCCATTATTTTAGGTAATGCCAGAATCAACGTTGGTGATAAACTGATAGAAGGTTTAGCTGACAATCCTAAATTCCATTACGGAGGTACAAATGACGAAGATAACCGAGGTACTTTCCAATATGTGCGTATTGAGTATGCAGGTTTCCAGTTGGCTCCAAACATCGAAGTTAACGGTTTAACTTTAGGTGGCGTGGGCAGTGGCACAACGATCGATCATGTACAGGTTTCTTATGGTCTGGATGACGGATTTGAGTTTTTTGGTGGTACAGTTAGCCCAAGTAATTTAATTGCGCTGGCTTCTGATGACGACCAGTTTGATTTCGATAACGGTTTTACCGGTATATTAAGCGACTGTGTGGCCATTGCCGATAAAAATTCTACACACAGTACGAGTGGAGGCAACAGCGATTCAAACGGTATCGAATCTGATAACAATGCACCAGCGGAAGATGGTACGTTTAGCTTAACCCCTAAAACACATCCAACCTTACAAAATGTAAGCATTTTCGGAACTGAAAATAAAAACGGTATTTCTGGTTTAGGCTACCGTAACGGTATCCGCGAGCGCAGAGGTTCTGAAGTAAGCTTAATTAGTGTGATTGTTTCTGGTTACAATACCGGTATCGCATTCGACAGTGATGCCAATGCAAGTCTTTCAGATATCTCTTCTACTTCTGTTCATGGTTTCAATAATTCAATCACAGCTGCCGTTGGTGCTTATGCTGATGGTGGTGGCAATACTTTGGTGGTAAATGCAACCAACGCCAGTACTTTCGGTGTTGCGCAACCATGGTATAACACTCCGGGATCTCCTGCTACAGTTACACTTCCGAGCTGGGCTTCAGGTTGGTCAAAACTTGTATTTTAATTTTTTCTTAATAGAAAGAGACTATGCTGTTCGGCATAGTCTCTTATAATAAAACAGGATAACGCTGTTTTAAATGATAATTAACCTTTATATGAAACTTAAAATATTTGCCTTTTTTTTCCTTTCGGCCATCGCCACATTAAGTTTATCCTGTCGTAAGGCAGAACTACTCCAACCCGAACCGGTTAAAATTATTCAGTTAAATGTTATGGGTGCAAGTAGTGTTGAGCTGGAGTACCTGTATAAAGACAGCGTAATAGCCGCACCACCTGCGGGGGGCATTAACGTAAAAACCCTGCTTACCGTTAAAGATCAGCACGCTGATTTGAAAATCAGAAAAAAAGGTTCAACGGAGATATTACTGTCCAGAACGATAACGGCAGCACCGTTCGATCAGTACATCAGTATTTTTTATGATGGCACTAAAATATACAACAGTTCCATTTCATTACTCATCAAAGGCTACGCACTGGCGGGTGAACTCGAATTTTTAATAGATGGAAATGTATTTTTATCCGGCACCGGTTCGATAAATAACACCTCCCCTATCCTGATTGATAAAGGTACAAAGAGAGAAATCACGGTACGCAAAAAAGGCGAAACCGATATTCTGCTTGCTAAAACGATCGATGCAACCAGCAATAGCCAAAGCATAAATTTCTTTTACGATGGAATCAAAATTGTTGATAATGTAAGCCTTAACCCGCCTGTAAATCCTGCAAATATGATGGTTAGTGCAAAGTTCGAGACTTTATTTGCACCACAATTTAAAAATGTTGATGTAGACCTCGTTTTCTACACCAGGCTTAAACCCCAATCTACTGCAGCGTATGCTACCGCCGGAACAAAGGTACAGCCCGAACTTAGGCTTACTTTGCTTAAAGATGGTACTTTTAACCAGATAGAACTTCCACCACTACCAGATGCCAATTATATATATAGTTTTGATATTGTTGAAAAAGGCACCGATAATGTACCCTACACCACAACCAGCGCGCCTTTTGTATTAGCCGCTTATCCCTTTAAACCCAACCAGGGCCGTTATGGGGAAATTAATTTTGAAGCCGGCAAGTCGAGGTTGTTTGTTATCAACGATACTAAAAATATTTTAGCGAATACAAGAAGTACCTACTTTTCCGGTAAAGTAACCGACCTTTCTCAATATTTCAGATAACATTAACATGTTCATTCTTTAAAAAAAGGAGGAAACCAAAGCAAACTGCAACGGTGATCTCCTTTTTCTTTATTGAAATTAAAGAGCCAGCATCCCGATACTAACATTTTTTTTGCTACAGCGCTACCATCCGATATATCTGATTATTGCTGTAATTATCTAAAGGTAATCACATTATTTCATAGCTTTACCCAGCAAACCATACAACAGAATGAAATTAATGATGTCAATTATCGGATGGTCTGGAGTAGTATTTTGTACGCTGGCATACCTTTTTTTAAGTATGAAATTAATCCGGTCGGATTCGTTCTCTTTTCAGGCCCTAAATATATTGGGTGGCTTGTGTTTAGCCGTAACTGCTTTAGATACGCACGATTTACCCAATGCTGCTGCCAATGTACTCTGGATGTCTATTGGCTTATTTGCTTTGGGTCGCCAGTTTAGCAAACGGGATCAGAAAGCGCCTTAGTCGGAGGTATGCAAAGCAGATCATAAGCTTTTTGCTTATAATAGGCTAATCGCTCTGAATAAGCTTTTTTATCATTTTCCAACGAAAGATAAAAGTAAGCCCCGTCAACCATTACAAAAATGAAATCGGCTGCAACCTTTGGGTCGTTTACATTTGTAATGCACTGCGCATTGCACTGCTCAATCAGCAACGCAAGTCCTTTGCGCAACGAATCCAGAATTAGCTTATACTTTTGCTTGATTTTTTTCTCCCTAAACGCCAAAGCGTAAAAAGTATAAAATAAACCGTCATCAAAAAGCAGGTTCCATTTTTTAGAAAACAGCATTTCAATCGTACTTTGCAAATCGCTTAAGGATGCTTTTTCTTTATTCTTTACGGTATAGATCAGTAAATACCGGTCAAGTATGTGGTCGATCAATTCGTAAGTGAGTCCTTCCTTGGTTTCAAAATAATGAATAATAAGGCTCGGGTTAATATCCATCACCTTTGCAATCTTGGCTATGGAGGTATTTTCGTAGCCCTCTTTTTTGGCTACCTGGTAAAATACCTTTATAATTTCCTGTCTCCTTGTCTCTTTTAGGCTTTTACGTCCCATCGTGCAGCTAATTTAATGGGGCAAACTAATCAAAAGCGGTTGGATTCTGCAAATTTATTTTACTAAATATATTGAATGAACGTTCAATTAATATATTAATTGAACGTTAACCTATCCTTAATATGATATGTTCAATTTAGCACTGCTGAAAAGAGCTTATCATTCCAAATCAAACAACTAAATATTAAGAAAATGAAAAAAAGGCTACTCTGGATATTCATGCTATTGATTCTGTCTACAAGCGGCTTTGCACAAGGGATCACAATAAAAGGCGTGGTTACTGATGCAAAGACAGGAGAAACGCTCCCTGCCGTAAACATTACTGTAAAAGGGACAAACCTGCATATCGCCACCAACAGTAATGGTATTTATACCTTAAGTAATGTAAAACCTTATGCCACACTTATCTTTTCCTACATTGGCTACAAGCAACAGGAAATTTTGGTTAGTGGCCGGGCAAAAATCGATATTTCTTTATCTCCTGACTTTGCCAACCTAGATGAGGTAATGGTTGTTGGTTTTGGAACCAAGAAAAAAATCAATGTTGCCGGCGCAATTGATCAGATTTCTGGCAAGCAGCTTGAGTCGAGACCTGTAAGCAACGTATTACAGGGCTTACAGGGCATCAGTCCCGGACTCAATATTACTTACGCAGGCGGCGCGCCAGGCAGTGTACCCAACATCAATATCAGGGGCTATACTTCCATTAATGGTGGCTCGCCATTAATTGTTATCGATGGTATTCCTGCTACCAGCACTGATGATATGTTGCGCTTAACCCCTGGCGATATTACTTCGTTTACCGTATTGCGCGATGCGGCATCGGCAGCCATTTATGGCGCACGTGCTGCATTCGGTGTGATTCTGATTACCACTAAACAAGGTGTTGCTGGTAATAATACCATTAGTTACAATACTTTCCAATCATGGGCAAAGCCAACCTTACTACCCAGGCCGGTGACCGATCCCTATATTTTTTCGAGGGTATTAGAAACTGCTACAGATAACACTCCATGGGATTATGTAAATTATTCTGACGAGTATTACCGCTGGGCGAAAGAAAGATCGGATAACCCTGCTATAGCCGATACCCGGTTAAATCCAACCGCCCCTACCAAGTGGGCCTATATGGGCAGTAACGACTGGTATGAATATTTTTTTAATCACTCGAGTTTATCTAAAAGCCATACTCTTACTTTTTCTGGTGGAGCTGCGGTAAACGAAAAGCCCTTAACCTACTACCTCTCTGCAGATTATACCAGAGATAATGGGTTAAATAAACTGACTGCAGATTACTGGGACCGTTATGGACTGAGGTCAAAAGTGGGTTTTTCTCCACTTTCGTGGCTTAAAATAGATAATAACCTGAATATTTATCAAACTAAACGGGCACTTCCTAACGGAAACATTACCGACCTGTATTACCTGATGCCTACCGACGTAGCTACGAATCCTGATGGCACATGGGCGAATACCGCTGCCGGAAAACTGGCTGCAAAACTTGTAGATGGAGGAAATAACCTTCAAAATATGTTTGGTTTTCAAAATATTACAAGTGCAACTGCTTTATTTTTAAAAGGTGATCTTCAGGTAAACGCTGACGCTTCTTTTAAACGTGAACTCTGGAAAACGCATAATGACAGTAAAAAATACAAAATCGGCTATGGTCCGAATGATATCCGAGAAGAAGGTGGTACCGGTTCAGTAACCGAAAACAATGGTTACCTGTTTAATAACGCATTTAATATCTATAGCACCTATAAAAAGACGCTTGGCGACCATTTTTTCAGTGCAATGGTAGGTTTTAATAGCGAAGATTACAGCTATTCTACCGTAAACGCGAGTAAAGACATTCTGATTTCTTCTTCTCTACCGTACCTATCGCTCACCAGTGGAACGGCTACTGCTAGTGCAGGTTATTCCGCTTATGCTACCAATAGTGCATTTTCAAGATTAAATTACACGTACAAAAACAGGTACATCCTGGAAGCTACAGGAAGGTACGATGGTTCATCGCGGTTCCCTGTAAATAGGCGCTGGGGATTCTTTCCTTCAGCTTCTTTGGCCTGGATAGCAAGTGGAGAAGATTTCTTTAAGATACTATCGCCTGTGGTATCTACCTTTAAACTTCGAACCTCATATGGAGAACTTGGAAATCAGGGTGCTCTTCCAAACGATAACGTAGCAAACTTTGGTTATATCCAATCACTTGTAACTGGTACTTCTGGTTATTTAATTGGAGGAAATGGCCAGAACCAGGTGATCAATGGTGCCCCTGGATTAAACGTAGACCCACGAACCTATACATGGGAAAGAATATCTACCTTAAATATGGGTACCGATATTGGTCTGTTGAACGATAAACTTTCTTTCACTTTCGATTATTATATCCGTGATACCAAAGGCATGCTTACTGCAGGACAAGAACTTCCAGGGGTGTTAGGCACGGGTGTACCACGCCAAAATTCAGCAGATCTTCGTACCAAAGGATGGGAGCTTTCAGTAACTTACCGAGACAGGTTTGAACTGGGTTCAAAACCTTTCAGCTTTGATACTAAAATATTCCTGGCCGATTCTAAAGCTAAAATTACCAGATTTAAAAATGATCAGAACCTCTTTTCCAATTACCGCGAGGGGCAGACACTCGGAGAGATCTGGGGATTACAGAATGACGGGGTTTTCCGGAGTAAAGCAGAAATTGCTGCTTTAGATGAATCTGCCATTATTCCATGGGGTGCACTTTCCATTGTTGAGGGATGGCCAAAATATGTTGACCTTGATGGAAATAAGAAAATTGAAAGGGGTTTAAGTTCAAACGATCCGAAAGATTTAAAAATTATCGGTAACAGTGCTGACCGTTATACGATCGGTGCCAATCTGAATATGGATTGGGGTGGTTTTGATGTTTCTGTATTTTTGCAGGGCGTATTAAAAAGAGATTTTTATCCTCATCACTATCTTTTCTGGGGGCCTTACCAGCAGCCGTATGCCAACGTTTATCCATGGAACCTTGATTTTTACCGTGGAGCAGCTGATTCGCCGGAACAAAGAGCCAAACACTCCGCTTCATATATCGCCGCGGGCCTTGCTGATGCCAATACCGATTCTCAATATCCGGTATTACAATCTTGGCTTGCCGATGCCAATTATGGATCGGGTTTAGATATTCCCCAGACTAAATATTTACTAAACGGTGCTTACCTGAGGATCAAAAACGTATCGTTTGGTTATACCTTACCAGTTCAGTGGACCAAAAAGTTTCATGTAAACCGTCTTCGCGTATTTGTGACCGGAGAAAACCTGTATGAGTTCTCTTCTATCAAGAAATTTATTGATCCTGAAGCGGTTAACCAGGGACCAAGTGCCTGGGCATATCCTTATCAACGGAGATATGCCTTCGGTTTAAACCTCGATTTTTAATTTTTGGATCTATCATAATTAAATCATTAGAAAATGAAAAAGTATATATATATCGTGTTTATTGCAGTTGCAGGTATGCTCGCAGCCTGTAAAAAAGCCGGGCTTGATCGTTTCCCTCAAACCTCCGTCTCCCCTGGCCTCTTTTTTAACACAGAAAGTGATCTTTCGCTCTATGTAAATGGCCTACTTTCGCAGCCAGACCGCAGTACTTACCTTAATGATCAGAGTACGGATAACGTATCCACTACAGCAGCAGTTGAGATAAAAAATATTATGGGAGGCAACGCGACCGCCCAAAACATTACCACTGGCTGGAGCTGGAGCAGGTTAAGAAACATTAACTATTTTCTAGAGAATTGTGGAAAAGCACAGGTTTCTGCTGCCGTTAAAAACCACTACGCAGGTTTAGCCAGGTATTACCGCGCTGAATTCTATTTAGATAAAGTTAAGCGTTTCTCTGACGTACCCTGGTATTCAGGTACATTGGAACCTGGTGATGATGCACTCTACAAAGCCCGGGATCCAAGGACGTTGATTGCCGACAGTATCATGGCAGATCTGGATTTTGCCTATAAAAATGTGAGGGAAAGTGTCCCGGTAGGTACTCCGGGAAAATGGGCAGTGGCCACTTTATATGCACGGGCAGCACTTTATGAGGGCACTTATCGTAAATACCATAACGAACTCAATTTAAGTAGTTCAGCAAATGCATTTTTAGAAACTGCAGCAAGAATTTCAGGAGAAATCATCGCCAGCAAAAAGTTTAACATTTATAACACCGGAAAACCGGAACAGGATTATGCAACACTTTTCTCCAGTCAGGATTTAACAGCCAATAGCGAGGTCATTTTAGTCAACATCTTTGACCTGAGTAAAAACAAAAGCCAGAATGTAAATTCTACCGTCTTTGGCGATTATGAGCAGGCACCAGCCAAGAACCTGTTAGAAACTTACTTAATGAAAGATGGAACGAGGTTTACAGATGTAGCAAACTACACGCAGCTGGGTTTTGTGGCAGAATTTAAAAACCGCGATCCGCGGATGTCGCAAACAATGGTTTACCCGGGCTGGATCAGGGTACCCGATGCTACCCCCTATATCCAGCGTTTAAACAAAAATTTTACAGGTTATCATCAGTTGAAAGGTTATGTAAACAGCACTGATAACGCGATCTTAAACGGTGTAGATTTTCCGGTATACCGCTATGCAGAAATCCTGTTAACTTATGCTGAAGCACTTGCTGAATTGGGTACCTTAACGCAGGCCCAACTCGATCAATCGATAAATCTTCTTCGTAAAAGAGCGGGGTTGCCCGATCTCAACTTGGCAACGGCTAATGCCAATCCAGATCCGGCATTGCAATTACAGTATCCGAATGTCACCGCTAACGCAGGTGTTATACTCGAAATCAGGAGGGAACGCAGGGTAGAATATGCTTTTGAAAACATGCGCTTTGATGATTTAATGCGTTGGAAGGTAGGCAAACTACTTACCACAAGCCCCCAAGGCATGTATTTTGCCGGATTGGGCAAATACGACCTTACCGGTGACGGCGTTGATGATATTATTCTGATTGACAGAACGGCAACGATCCCTGGTGAAGACCAGAAAGAAAAAAATTCGCTTGGGGTAAAACTTATTTATTACCGTGCAGGACTTATCGGTACTGATGCAACGGTTTATTTGAAGAATGGCAACAACGGCGGTAATATCGTAACAGAAAATGTGACCAGAAACTTCGAAGAACCCAAATTCTATTACCGCCCTATCCCGCAGCAACAAGTCATCCTGAATCCTAAACTGAAACAAATTTTTGGCTGGTAATGATGGCAGAAATAACGAGAAGGTCTTTAATAAAGGCAATAGGAATATCGGCAGGAACGGCATTTTCGGGCGCGTTGCCAGGTCTGGCTTCTGAAACGCTTACAGATAAACCGAAAGGTAAGAAGCTGGTGCTTACTGTGCCACACATTACTGATGTTCATATCCGTGCAGGAGAAAATGCCCCGCTACGATTCAAAGCATGCTTAAATCAGATAATCAGCAAACATAAAGTTGATTTCTTCTTAAACGGAGGAGATTCCATTAATGATGCTTCTTATGATAATGTGGTACGCAATCAGGTAACTGAACAATGGGATATTTGGGATGAATGCACTAAGGTGATCGATAAATACAAAATATACAGTTGTATTGGCAATCATGATATCTGGTGGAAAGCGCCTGCAACAGACGATGAAATGTATGGAAAGAACTATGTGGTAAAACGGCTGAAAATTCCTAATCGTTATTACAGTTTCTCTAAAAAAAACTGGCACTTTATTATCCTTGACGGCAACAACAGCAAAATTTCTCTTGATGATGAACAGTATAACTGGCTTGAGCAGGAATTAAAAAACCTGCCTGCCGGCACACCTACGCTGATCATGTCACACTATCCGATCCTGGGCACCACCCAGGTATTGGTTGGCGGCGGACATTCGGATTGCAAAAAACTGAAGAATCTCTTCTACAAACATCGCGATAAGGTAAAAATCTGCCTGAGCGGACACAACCATCTCTCTGATCAAACGGTATACAATGGTGTGCAATACTGCTGCAATGGAGCCATGAGTGGCTTTTGGTGGGGCAAAGGCGATGCAGAATCAGCAGGCCCCGGTTATTACCAGGAAACGCCACCCGGATATGCTATACTTAAAATGTACGATGATGGAACAGTTGAAAACGAATATTTCTCACACACTTTCTAATCATAAAACGATGTTATTAAGGACATTTATTTTTGCCTGCTTTTTTTCTTTATCACTATCATCACTTGCTCAAAACAGGCCACGAAAAGTGGTTTATGTTATCGCCGATGGTATCCCTGCCGATGTAATAGAACGATTGGAATTACCTAACTTCAAAAAAATCATCTCTGCAGGTTCCTATTCGCGCATGCATGTGGGCGGAGATAAAGCAAGTTATAACCAAACGCCAACCATATCTGCTGTGGGTTACAATAGCTTGCTTACCGGCACCTGGGTAAACAAGCATAACGTACCCGATAATGATATCAAGGCTCCAAATTATAATTATCAGCATATTTTCAGGCTTTTCAAAAATCAATATCCTGATAAAAAAACAGCTATTTTTTCCAGCTGGACTGACAACCGAACCAAATTGCTTGGCGATGGCCTTCCCGAAACCGGAAACTTTAAACCCGATTTTGTAGCTGATGGTTTTGAGTTAGATACTGTCCGCTTTAAACATGATAAAAAAGCTGACTATATGCATTTTATTGATGAGGAAGTGGTTAAACGAGCTGCTAATACCATTCATGATCAAGCACCGGATCTATCATGGGTATACCTGGAATATACGGATGATATGGGCCATCGCTATGGTGATAGTCCGGAGTTTTATAAGGCTGTTGAGATGCTGGACAAACAAATGGGCCAAATTTGGGATGCCATTAATTACCGTCAACAGCGATTTAAAGAAGATTGGCTGATTTTAATTACAACCGATCATGGACGTGATGAAAAAACAGGTCGCGGACATGGCGGACAATCTGATCGTCAGCGTTCTACCTGGATGGTAAGTAATTATAAAAACCTGAATACTTATGCGCAATACTTCGATCTTAGTATAGTAGATATTATGCCTTCCATTGCTGATTATCTGAATATAAAACTTCCAAAAAGTGTAGAACAGGAAATTGATGGTACTTCATTTATTGGCCCGGTATCCATATCCGCACTCAAGGCAAATTATGTACAAAACCACTTAGACATCACCTGGAAGGCGTTGGAAAAGAAGGGAAAAGTAAAAATCTGGCTGGCAACCACTAATGCCTTTAAAACTGGCGGAAAAGATGATTATCATCTATTGGGAGAGGTTGACATTAATCAGCAACATTACCTGGCCGACCTTAATAACTATCCATCCCCTTACTATAAACTAGTGGTTGAAGCACCAGACAATACGCTTAACAAGTGGATAAGTGTTAAATAATAATTTCATTCCGAAAAATTTATATTCTTAAGCCCTATGCCTGATCTTAAGCGATCCTCTATAAGGCTTTTTTAATTACTTTTAGCGCTTATCCTAATTACTTACATAATAAGATTTGTCCTTAGATTTTAAATATTCGTACCTTTAAACCAATTTTTAGGAGCTTTAGACCTTTTTTGAAAGCGGTTCCTGATCGAAATTTGTATCATAAATTTCATCAAAGCGGAATCATCCATAATTTGATTTGGCTGACCACCAACCCATATTCATTAAAGTGGCTAAATATACCATCACATCAACCTCTGCAGGTTTAAAAACTGCCTTTCTACGGCTTATTATTTATGGTGCACTCATTTACCTGCTTGCCGAATTTCTTAAATGGAATGTAAAACAGGAAGCAGTAAGCAATAAATTCAGTGAAGATTCTGCGGTAGAATATGTTCAAAGCATTTTGCTCCTTTTAAGTTCGACCGTTTTTCTATACACCTCTTTTAAATACAGATCCTTATTCCCACTTTCCTTTGCGCTATTTGCTTTTATGATGGCTTCGTTGATCCGGGAACAGGATGCTTTTTTGGACGAATATGTTTATGATGGTGCATGGCAAACCGGTGCATTCAGTCTACTTATCCTGGCAAGTCTGCTTATTTACAGAAAGAAAGCCATATTTTTCTCCAACTTAAACAATTTTGTACACCAGTTCTCTTTTGGAATTTTATTATCAGGTATTGTAACAACATATATTTTTGCGCGCCTGTACGGAAGGAAAGTTTTCTGGATGGCCGTTATGGAAACACAGTACGTCCGTGATGTCAAAAATGTATCGGAAGAGTCGCTCGAACTCTTTGGCTATGCACTTATTCTTATTGCAAGTGTAGAGTTTTATCTATTTGCCCATGCAAAAAACATTGAAATAGAATTAAAAACACACCAGGCTCAATCCTCATTTCCTATTTCTGCTTAATTTGAGTTAAAACGAACATGCTATTTACCAATGACGGCTACCATTTTGGCTACAAGTTGTTTTAATTTGGTGTAGCGCATTAATAAATTAAAAGAAATGATGCCCAGAAGCGCACAGGCTAATCCTGCCAACACATCCAGCGTATAATGATGACTGGTATAAACCGCCGAAAACCAGATGCCCAGCATTACGGTAAAGAAGAAAATGTTAATTTTTCCCAAATGATTTTTCAAACCATAATAAACCACAATAACCGGATATGATGAGTGCAACGATGGCATGGCCGCAAATACATTAGAACCTTTGCTGTATATTCCATGAAAAAGTGTAATCCCAAAGTAATGGTCAAAACGGGCCAGGCCGGCGGTATTACCAGTTGTTTTAGCTACAAAGCCGAAACCGTGTTCCTGCACATACCACGGTGGAGCAGCCGGGAAAGTATAGTAAACCACAAAACCCAGTAAATTTACCCAAACAAAGGTGAGCGAGAACCGAACAAACTGTTCTTTATTCTTAAAAAAAAGATAGGTAGCAAATGCCAATGGAACGGGTACCCACATCAGGTAGAAAAACCCCGTCAATACATCTAAAAACGGGGTACTGTTTATTTTCCAGTATTCGTTCGGTGTTAGTATTGCTCCGTGGTAATTAACGCCAAAAGTTTTTCTTTCCAAATCATACAAATCTTCAATATGCACCGTATTAAACAGATAGTTTGGAAAGGCTTTCATGTAATCAAACAGGATCCAGTATACGATAAATATAGAAAAACCGAGTATAAACTTTCTGGTTCCCCTTGATATATAGAACAAGGCATTAAAGATAAAAATCAGCACCAGCTGATCAGTTTTAAAGCCAACCAGCAGTATTGATAACAATAGATATCCAACAGATATAGCAACTGTCAGATAAATATTACGGATATCATAAAAATTGTTTTTAAGCAATGATTGTTGCTGCATGCTACTTTTTATCAAAATTAGACCTGAAAATGTGGTCCCAAAAAGTCCAGCTTACCCCATAACCTTTGGTCGAGTCGGAATAATGGTGAAGCATGTGATGCTGCTTTAGTTTTTTCCAGAAACCACTTTTAAAATTTGCATGGTGAAGCGCGTAATGTACCATATCGTAAAACAGATAACCCATCATAAACCCTGAAAAAAACGGATAAACTTTGGTATCCGGCAATAACCAGTCGAAAAGAAAGTAAAAGCCTAAAGCCATTGGAATACTGGCAGAGGGCGGCATCACCAGCCTCTTGGCATCATTTGGGTAATCATGATGTACCCCATGAAAAATAAAATGGATTTTCTTACCCCATTCAACTTCAGGTTCAAAATGAAAAACATAACGATGGAGTACGTATTCGGTGATGGTCCAGATGCCCAGGCCGAGCAAAAACCATCCTGTAAAACTTAAAGCCGTCATGTTTATTTCCCAAAGTGCTTTCCAAAACAGAAAGGCAATAACCGGAACATATACGATTAATGGTACGTAAAACTGAACTTTTGATAGACGCTCTAAAAAGTCGTTTTTAAACATCCTGATGGATGCGGTTGAATTGGAAACAAAATTCTTTTTCATTGTAATTATTTAATTGGCTTTCAGCTCCACTCATTTAATCGTCATCCTGAACTTGTTTCAGGATCTTCTTCCCAAACAATCTGTCATATACAATACTTTATCCCTAAAGATTGTTCGTTACACTCAGAATGACAATTCACTCCTATTCAATCGTCATCACGACTGAAGCGCCGCGAAATGGAGAGATCGATATGGTTAGATTTTGTTTCGCAGAGCCTTCGTGTTCTCGACTACGCTGCACCCGAAAGCTATCGGTTCCGCTCGAAATGACCATTCGGGAGAGATTGCTTCGTCGGCTGAAAAAGCCTTCTCGCAATGACGGAATGGATAAGAACGCCACCCGCAAAACGCCTAACGCTAAACCTTAATCCTTTCTACTAACACTTTCGACGGTTCCGAAGCATCATAACCTTTAATTTCAACATATTTTACATTAGGAAACCAGAATGTGCCCCCCTCAATCCGAAGGAATATCCGTTCCAGCTGCATTTTCTTATTGTTTATTGTCGCAAAAACATGATATTTCTTATCAACAGCAGATTTATTCAGGTACATCGGCAGCTTTTTATGGGAGGTGAACCGCAATTCAAACTGGCCATTGCCTAAGTTTTTGCTAATAATGCCATAAGCAAATTTCCGCTGAATATAACTGAGTTCTTTCTTTTCACCCTGATCTCCGTAACGCATCCAAAATACATTTACAGGTTGCTCTTTATTCACTTCTCCATGTTTATCTACATTTAACTGGCAAATGATGGTATTGGTATTCGGATCGCGCTGCAGGTAAAATAATTGATTGCTAATGTCTTTTGGTACCGGAAAACTGATTGGGGAAGGATCTGCCCCCTGCGCATTCGCAGGCAACGAAATCATCCCGGTTAAACCTCCCATAAAAACTAAACCTGCAATTAACGCCGCCTTATTATTTCCTTTTCTTTCCTTAAATTCTTGCGCTTCCAGGCCTCTTTTGGCCTCTTGAAGACGTTTAACAGCCGTAATATTGGTCAATACCGCCATTACAGTAATGGGCATGGTAAAAATCGACATGGTTTCGAATACATGGAAAGAAATTCCCGGCACATATAACTTATAATTACCACCGATAAAATGACCTGCAATACCGCAGAAGATGGCAAAAATGCCAATGGTCACTACCCGCTCCGGTCGCTGCATTAAACCGCCTTTACACTCCACTCCTAATCCTTCTGCCCTTGCACGCGTGTAACTTACCATCATCGAACCAATTAGTGCAATAAAAGCAAACAATGAACTTAAAAAGTAATGATGTGCCACCAGGTAATAACAGATACCCAAAAACATAATCATTTCGCTATAACGATCGAGTACCGAATCGTACAAAGCACCAAACTTCGAACTCATGTTCCCTAGTCGCGCCACCTGACCATCGAGCATATCGAACAGACCAGCAAAAAGCACCAGTGCACCTCCCCAACCAATGTAAGACATGTCGCCTCGGTTAGATTTTTCTGCACCAAGCACAAAAATAACGGCCACGCCAATATTTAAAATTAAACCTATGGTAGTGACCGCATTAGGTGTTAAACCGATTTTGACCAATCCCTTTACAAAAGGATTGATGACTTTATAAATGCCCTGTTGCAGGCTGTCTCTCAGATTTTTTTCCATAGCTTATTTTAAAAATCAAATTTTACCCTTGCCCTGATCCCCCACTCAGAAACTTCCGGATTATTGAGGTAACTGAAGCGTTTTACCAGATCTACCCGCAATAACTTAAAGATGTTAGCTACACCGATACTGCCTTCCATATAGGGTGTATTGCCCAATGCATAAGTTCTTTGTGCACCATTTTCGTAAACCGGAAGCTGGTATAATCCGGTTTGAAAATTCGGATTATTCTCATTCCGCAAGCCACCATACAGGGCTTTGAATGAGAACACTTCCCTCAACTTCAATTTCTTGATCAACGGCATTTTATTAAAAAAGAAGCCATTAAAATTATGATCGATATTAATGCTTACGTAATGATCACTTACAAACTCCAGGAAGTTCATTAAGTTGTATGAGTTAAGCTGATAAGCATAGGTTTGATTGGCACGATGGATATCCAGCAAAGGAAAAGGCACTTTTCCGGCAATGTAGCTGCCCTCTACCGTTACATCACTATAACCCAGCTGCGATAAATAAAAACGTTTATCGATGCTTCCCAGCAGGTTGTGATAATTATATTCACCGCCCAAAACGCCTTTCAAACCCGCGGTGTAACGGAGATTAAATACGGGATAACGATCGGAAATGGGCACGCGGTATATTTTCCCCTGGTAAAATTTCTCATTCGGGGCGTACCTTAACTGAACAGAAACTTCACTGGTGGTTAACCGGTTTACCAACTGGTTATTTGTATTCAGGTAACTTAACCCGCCGGCCGGTGTCTGGCTCCATTTTTTGAAACCCAGGTTATAAGAAAAGTGATTTTCGAACTCCTTCACATAATCCAAACGGTAAAAATCGTTATACAACAGCATATCGTTTACGCCACGTTTAAACGAGAGCAGGAAATTATCTTCCTGTACAAACTGCAACTCTTGTCCGGGTATTTTAGTATCGCGCTGAAAACTGGCCCTAATATAATGTTGAGGGAATGCGTAGATTGATTTATTGTTCAGTGAATAGGTACCGGAAAGGAAAAACTTCCATTTCTCATCTTTAATGCCATAAGCCAGATAGTTTTCGAAATAGTAACGTTTGCTCAATTCTGGAGTGGTTCGGCCACCAAACCGTAGCCTTAAACCTTCTACATTGTTAAAACTGTAAAAGGTGTTTACCGGACCAATTTCATAGGGGCCAAGATTCTGATAACCTGCAAATAAAAGGGTCACGATTTTCATGGTCCGCTTGAAAGATGGCAGATTTTGCAGCGTATCAATATTGCTGTAAATCTTCAGCTGGTTCTGCGAAATGGTATCTAACCGGTTATTCTCCCAAAATGTATCGTCTTTTTTTGCCGCATCAGCCAGTACTACGCTGCTTTTACCTTGAAAAATCGTATCCGGCAGCACCGTATCATACCGGTAATTTTTAAAAGTAACCGAACGCTCGCCTGTAAAGCCAATACCTTTGGTTTTACCAATGCCGAAATCGGCCAGTAAACTGCTTTTGCTCAAACTGTATTTGCCTTTATCGTTCTGTTCAAAATTCAGATCGATTTTAAGTGCACGCACAAAATTGAGGTTGATATTTTTGTTTACCCCGAAAGAGGCTCCTGTAACCGCATAATGCCTATCATTGGTCACGTAAATCTTCCCTTCGAACAACATATCGCCGGTATTACGCGGGGTAAAAGACAGTTCTATTATTTCAGGTTTCTGTGTTTTAATGGTATCGGTAATGAAAAACTTATAAAAATTAGGCGCACCATCTGCAATAGGACTCAAAAACTCATTACTGATCACGGAGATATTATTCTTATAAATATCAATATCCTGATACATCCTGTCGAAATAGGATTTCATTCCTTTATTATCAATGTATCGGCTATCAAACTGGACCTGTTTTTCTCCGATTATAATCGTTTTGTTCTTTTCCGGATCTTTACTCAGGTAATGATCGGCCAGTTGCTCCTGAATATAAATCGGAAGAAGATTTTTCCCTCCAATTAATGTCGAATCCTGCTCCTGAAACAGAAACTGATAATTCTTAAACATCCTTTTATTCTTAAACTTATCTGATACATTGCTCAGTGAGAAGAGCATTTTTTCATATTGCCTGAAAGAAGCAGTATTATAACTTTTAATGCGGTTTTCATCTTTATGCGCAATTACCTGGCGGATCAATTCCACCGCGGGATTATCTTTATTTCGATATTTTGTCTTTTTACCGCCCACCACAACCACTTCATCCAAAACTCTCGAATCGGGTACCATGGCAATATCCAGTTCCTGCGTTGCGGATGGAACAGTATTTTTAAGAACACTACGATAACCAACATAATTGAAACTGATCTCATTTTGTGGGTTTGGAGAAACAAGTAAATATTTCCCGTTTACATCGGTCTGTGTACCAATCTGGGTATCTTTAAAGAAAACCGAAACATTGGGCAGCGTTTCTTTGGTTACGGCATCGCGTACCGTACCAGATACAACAGTTCTTTGGCCAAAGGCATTTACCTGCAAAATAAAACAGAGCGTAACGAATAATAAAAATGAATAAATCGGTTTCATTTAATTTGAAAAAATAAACTGCTTTTGCATGATATAATTGTAGCTGATACCCGTTAAAACGGAGCTCAAGACTTTGGCGAGTACGTAATTGAGATTAAAAAAATGCGTGAGCATAAATACACCCGAGGTTACAATGATCAGGTTGCCGGCCCATACCAAAATATATTTTAATATCTGCCACCTAATGGCTGTAGATTCACTTTCAAAAACCCATTTACGGTTTACATAAAAGTTAACGGCACCACCTGCTACCGTGCCTGTTATACTGGCTGCCAGGTACCACCAACCTAAAAGATTTACGGCCATAATAGTCACACCGAAATCTGTTGCCGAGGCCACTAAGGATGATGCCTGTGCTTTTAAATAAGTGAGCATTATGATTAAAATGGAACTAAAACAACAACCAGTTGCAGTAAAACGTTGGCATAAATCCCGGCCAATACATCATCAGCCATTACCCCCCAACCACCTGGCAGCTCTTCTAATTTGCGGATGCCAAATGGTTTAAGAATATCAAAAAACCTAAAAAGAATAAGACCGATCAGGGTATATTGCCATTTTAAAGGTATAAGCAGTAATGTAATGCACATTCCGGCAACTTCATCAATTACTACCCGGTTGTGGTCTTTACCCCAAATCTCTTCCACCCTATCGGCACTCATTACCCCAATCATTACAATGAACATGGTAAAAAGTATAGGCCATAAATATGGATTGGTATAAGGGCCTTGGGAAAGGTGCCAGCAAATACACGTTGCTATTGCAGCGTAAGTACCGGCACCTTTACCGATGTAGCCAATGCCCAAAGCCGTTGAAAGAAATTTGTGGATAAACACTATACTGTTTCTATCAGTTCTTCTTCGTAATCCTGCCCTAAATGGGTAATCAATTCTTCACCCATAATGTAACGCAGGGTATTCTGAAGTTTCATTAACTGTTTAAAAATGTCGTTTTCTGCAGGGACACCCGGGATTGTTTGTGGCGATTTCAGGTAGAATGATAACCATTCCTGAATGCCCGACATATTTGCACGTTTAGCCAGATCGATAAACAGCGCAAGGTCTAATACTATCGGTGCGGCCAAAATCGAATCGCGGCAAAGGAAATTGATTTTGATCTGCATTTTGTAACCCAACCAACCGAAAATATCGATGTTATCCCAGCTCTCTTTGTTATCACCGTGAGGCGGATAGTAGTTGATCCTGATTTTGTGGTACATGTCGCCGTACAGATCATGATTGAGCTCCGGTTTAAAGATATCTTCAAGTACACCCAGTTTTGATACTTCTTTGGTCTTGAAGTTATCCGGATCATCTAACACCAAACCATCGCGGTTACCCAGAATATTATCAGAAAACCAACCGTTTACACCTAACGAACGTGCCGCTAAACCAGGTGCCAAGATGGTTTTCATCAAGGTTTGACCGGTTTTAAAATCTTTACCTGCAATTGGGGTATTGGTTTCTTTAGCCAGTTCGATCAAAGCAGGAATATCTACCGTTAAGTTTGGCGCACCATTAGCAAAAGGAATCCCCAATTTTAATGCCGCGTAAGCATAAATCATACTTGGCGCGATACGTGGATCGTTATCTCTTAAACCCTGCTCAAATGCAGCAAGTGATTCGTGAACTTCTGACGCTTCGAAATAAATTTCGGTAGAGCCACACCAAACCAGTACAATACGGTCGCAGTTGTTTGCAGCTTTAAAGTTTTTGATATCTTCCATTACAGCCAGAGCCAGTTCATAACGGTTATCGATATCTTTTACATATTTGCCATCCAGGTTTTTTACGTAGTTTCTGTCGAAAGCAGCGCGCATCGGTTTAATGGCCTGTAATTCTTCGCGTACATCGCGTAAAAGGTTGGCATCCAATACGCGGGCGTTTAAAGCAGCTTCGTAAACGTTATCTTCGTAAACATCCCAGCCACCGAAAACCAAATCTTCCAGATTGGCCAGAGGAACAAAATCTTTAATTTTTGGCTCCTTTTTTTCTGTTCTTTTACCTAAACGGATCGTACCCATCTGCGTTAAAGAACCGATCGGCTTTGAGATGCCTTTTTTAATTGCAGCAACTCCGGCGATCATGGTTGTTGCTACGGCGCCTAATCCCGGCATTAATATTCCCAGCTTACCTTCAGCTGCTTTTACTTGTTCTTTCATTCTATTTTATTTAAAATCTTATAACCAATTGTTTTTACGGTACCAGTTGATGGTTTCATTTAGCCCCTGTTCCAGGCCAAACCGGGGAGCAAAACCAAAATCATTCTGAATATTTTTAATGTCGCAGCCCCAGTTAGGCGCCGTGAGTTCTTTTATCTTATCTACATTTAAGGCGGGTATTTTATTAAACATGCCATATAAATGCTCCATCGACCAGGCCAAACCTTTAATCAATGGCACAGGTACATTTACCCTTAGTGTTTTTTTGCCTAAGGCCTTCCTTGCATAATGAGCAAGCGATGAGCGCTTGTATACTGCTCCATCTGATATATTATAAGCCCTGCCCACCACATCAGAAGCGAGTACCTTAATGATAAGATCGGCCAGATCGGTAGCATACACGAAACTGAGTTCCTGTTCCTGCTTGCCAATGTAAAGCTCCAGCCCAGCCTTGATGGTTTTGATCAGTATGAAAATATCTTTCTCCCGAGGACCATAAACCGCAGTGGGCCTGATTACAATTAAGGGTAAATCCGAAATCTGGGCCAGGTATGTTTCGGCTAATGCTTTGCTGATCCCATAACTGGTTACCGGATTTGAAGCACCATTATCCGTTAGCCTTTCATTTTTTTGCTTTAAAGGTCCCAGTGCCGCCAAACTGCTGATGAATACAAACTTCTTGATGCGATGTGTTGATTTTGAAGCAGCTACCGCCAAATTCCTGGTATAGGTTGCGTTAATTTTATTGTAATCGCTTAATTTTTTTGCCTTGGTTACTGCAGCAGCATGTACAATATAATCGTACTTTTTCTCTTCAATATTCTCTTTCAGCAAATAGATCGATTCAAAATCTAGATCTACATAATTGATCTCAAAATCTTTAAGATGACCTGCAGTTGTATTGTTACGTACATTGGCAAATACTTCCAGATTGTTGGCCAAAGCGGATTTAATGAGGTGATAACCCACAAATCCCGTTGCTCCCGTAATCAACACCCGCTTTTTCATATCGCTTTCTCTAGAATCCTATATTTCCGGTATAACTTTCCACCGATATCTTCAATGGGTTTATTGATCAGCTCGTTATGGTCTAAAGTCCAGCTCGCCTCCGCATATTTCATCTTTTTAGCTTCAAAATGTTTGATAATCCGTCCATATAAACAGGCTTCGATCCCAATTTTACGGTAACCATCTACCACGCCAAGCAATAAAATACGGATCCCATCAATTTTCTTTTTATTGGCTAAAAGCTTGATCAACCCCGTTGGGAATAGTCTTCCGCGTTTAATTTCGATCAAAATCTGGTTGATATCGGGTATTGCTAAAGCAAAACCTATAATCTTGCCATGTTGCTCGGCCAGGATGCAAAATTCAGGATCAAGGATGAGTTTTAAATCGTTTGCCGTGTAGTCAAACTCTTTATCCGTCATCGGTACAAAACCCAGGTTTTTATCCCAAGCTTTGTTGTATACCTCTCTTACCGCATTACAGTCCTCCTTGAATTTCTTCATGTTGATTTTGCGCAGAATAATGTCATTCCGTTTCAAACGTTCCTCAATCCTGTCCATCAGTTTCACCGACCGGTCGCTATAATTGCCAGCGGTGTACCGGTAGGCCCTTAAATCAACATTTTTCTGAAACCCAATCTGTTCCAAAAGCGGCAGATAGTACCGGGCATTATAAGGCATCATGGCTACCGGAGGGCCGTCGAAACCTTCTATGAGCAAGCCGCATACTTCATTGGTAGAAAAATTTACCGGTCCTAAAACTTTGGTCAATCCCTTTTGCTTTAACCAATCCTGTGCTGCTTCAAAAAGCTGTTTAGCTACTGTGGCATCATTGATACAGTCAAAAAAACCAAAAAAGCCATCAGTCGATTCGTAGACCTTATTGTGATTGGTGTTATTGATGGCGGCAATTCGCCCAACTATTTTACCTTCATCATAAAGCAAAAAGAGCTGTATTTCAGAATGTTCGTAAAAAGGATGTTTTCCGGGGCTAAGCAGATCGCGCTGGGCAATGAAAAGTTCGGGCACATAATTTACATCGCCCGCATACAAATCGTGCGGAAAATCTACAAACGCAGCCAATGCTTTTTTATCGGAAACCTTTACCAGTTCTCTCATGATTGGCTCCCGACTAATTCTACATTAACGGACTTAAAAGCTGCACTTAGCTTGGCTATGGCCGATTCAATCTGATCGAAAGTGTGCGTAGCCATTAAAGAAAACCTGATCAAAGATGAATCTGACGGAACAGCCGGCGAAACTACCGGATTAACGAAAACCCCGTTTTGCTGAAGGATATTCGTAATCATAAAGGTTTTGGTGTTATCGCGGATGTAAATGGGTATAATCGGACTGTTGCTGTGCCCGATATCGAAACCGGCATCAAGCAGAAGTTTTTTCGCATATTCTGTATTGGCCCAAAGCTGATCAATCCGTTCAGCTTCCGCTTCAATGATATCCAACGCAGCAATCACGCTGGCCACAGCTGATGGCGGCATACTGGCGCTGAACATGAGTGAACGGGCACGGTGTTTAATATATTCGATGGTTTCGGTATTACCGGCAATGAATCCGCCCAATGAGGCCAGCGATTTGCTAAAAGTGCCCATAATCAGGTCTACATCCTCAGTGAGATTGAAATGAGATGCTGTTCCCGATCCATTAAAACCGATTACACCGAGGCTGTGTGCATCATCCATCATAATATTGGCGCCAAATTCGTTGGCTATTTCCACCATTTCAGGAAGATTAACCAGATCACCTTCCATGCTGAAAATACCGTCGGAAACAATCAGTTTAGCAGCATCTTCAGGTAAACGGCTCAATTTGCGACGAAGATCCTGCATATCATTATGCGCATATTTAATCGTGCGCGAAAAGGCCAAACGGCTACCATCAATAATAGAGGCATGATCATACTCATCCAGCAACAGATAATCATTACGATCTAACAAACAGGATATTACCCCTAAGTTGACCTGAAAACCGGTACTAAAAAGTACTGCAGCTTCTTTGCCTACATATTCGGCCAGGCGGTTCTCCAGTTCGAGGTGGATATCGAGCGAACCGTTCAGAAACCGCGATCCTGCACAGCCGGTTCCGTATTTTTCTATCGCTGCTTTAGCAGCTTCTTTTATTTTGGGATGGTTGGTTAAACCCAAATAGGAATTTGAACCAAACATGAGTACTTTTTCCCCGTTGATTACTACCTCGGTGTCCTGACCAGATGCTATGGACCTGAAATAAGGATATAATCCTTTTTCTTTTATCACCGCTGCATCCTTAAAAGAGGCAATTCTATCTTGTAATTTTTTACGCATGCTGAACACTTATATTCTTCAGTTTTTTAAAACCCGTTCTGAAACATTGATCTGCAACCTGAATGCTACTTGTAGAAATTAAAATCAACAGCGTAGATTAAGGCAACATTAACCAAATGATTTGATCACACAATTTTAGTGCGTAAGTGAAGCCAAAAAAAGGTTCAAATGTGGGATATATTGGTCAAAATGTTGGATAGGCAAAATGTGACATTTAGATGAATTGACTAATTGACATTCTGACTTTTATTATAAAATAGTAAAAAGGTTAAAAAGTAGACTAAAAAGCGCTTAAATAACATAAATAACTGTTTTAAAGCATTTTAATTTATTTAAATTATTAATCAAAAACGTAAAAATCAATCAGAAATTAGTCATTTAAAAAAAATATTCTTGCAAAATTAATTCTGAACATTACATTTGCCAGATCAAAAATCCGATAGATAAGGGGGGCAAAAACTATCCAAATAGGGTGGATGAAATTGTGGTGCAAAAGATGATTGGATCTGTTAAGAAATGATTAAAAATACGGAACAATTTTTATGCAAGAAGATTTACTCACCAAAACTTTTTCTGAAAAAGACCATGAGGAAGCGCTGTCTTTAAATGATGGTCTGATGGCTAAAATCCATCATAGCACAGATCCCAATTATTGCAGTTCCGAGCCGTTCCGCGTATCAAGTTATGCGCTAATCCTGATCACTAAAGGGAAAATGAACCTCAGGATAAATTTTACAGAACATGTATTAAACCAAAGGGATATTCTACTTATTTTTCCGCATGCTGTTTATGAAATAAGAGATAACAGCGAGGTTTCATTTATCAGTATTCATTTTAGCAAAAGTTATTTAAAAACCAGAGGGGTATTTTTTAACAGTGGCGAAGCTTACAGAATGTTCCAGACCGATCCTATCCATAAATTTTCATTATCAAAAGAAGAGCATACATTCATTTATTATGACATGCTTGCCATACACAAAAAACTGAATGTACCTAAAGACACGCCTCAGATTAAAAACATTGTTCACAACAGCTTTTTAGAACTCTTGTATGATATTTTTCTGTTAAAGCACAAACAGAAAGATGCAATGCCTTTTGTGCATGATAGCAAAACAGAGCTTACGAACCGGTTTTTATCGCTGGTATCAGAAAATTTCAGAAAGGAAAAGCGTGTAATTTATTATGCCAACCGCTTACGCATTACACCCAGGCATTTATCACAAGTAGTGAAACAGGTAACGGATAGAACAGCGGGAGAAATCATTGATGAAATGGTCATCAGGGAGGCGAAATTATTACTAACAAGCCATAGAATGAATATTTCGGAAGTAGCTATGGAACTGCGCTTTAGCAATTCCTCTTTTTTTGGTAAATATTTCAAAAAGCAGACGGGAATTACCCCGTCTGAATATAAATTATCGAATAATATTGCGGTTTAAGATTTAACCACAGATGTAAAATCCCTGTAGATCCGTGTATATCTTTGGCTTAAATCAATTGGATTACTTCGAAAGATATTTATTGCTAACATAGCCCTGTATCTCTTCGTAACTTACCAAACTCCATTCCCCGTCGCGGGATATTTCTGCAACATGTTCGCCCTTTAAAATCACCGGGATCTTTTTTATCTTTTCTGAGGTAACGGATGGCCCGGTTCTAAAATTTAGAGCAGTTGTTGTACGATAAAGGTTTGGAACCACTACCGGCGGCCTGTCCAAAATCACATAACCGTTCCTTTGTTCGCCGGCAATCATTTTAGCCTGTAATTGTTGCCAGGTATAACCATAATCGTGCTGTAAATGTGGGCCATCTTTAAAGCTTACCCAATCACCACCCCATTCCCAGCCATTGGCCTTAAAAACATTAACCACTTCCATCCAATCGCTACGCCCATCCTGATCATGATCTTTAACCATATTCCATGAGGTATCTTTTCCATCAATAACCAGCACAAAATCAAGTGCTAAACCGTAATTATGTATCGATTGACCAGCTTTTGCATTGGTAACGATATTACCCATAGGCTTGCTGGCGGATCTACCATCAGGGTTTACTACCGTTCGGCCAAGATTATATAAATCCTGTTGCTCTTTAAATGTTCTGAGGGTTGCAGTTATCCGCGGTTTAGATCTTCCCGTTAATTTAGCTTCCGCCTGAGAAAAGGTACTTATTGCCAGTTCCCTTAAATCGGGATGCAATAGTTGAATTTTTGTTTGGCTTGGTTTGTCCATGATGAGTTTGTTAATTAAGTTTTACGATAATTTATTAATAACAACTTAATAATCAATTAAATATACACAAAAATCAAGTTAAAAACGACAAGCCATATTCGTATATCAATAAAAAAAGGAAAAATACTTAATATTAGTTAGCTACAATTGTCATTATAAGTGGGGCTTGCTCATGTCTACCGGAACACAGTGAAATGGAGATATCTATCTTGAAACAGATTTCCCGACTAAGCTGCAATCCACTCGAAAGGACGGAATGGTTAAGAATACCCCTTAATAATGATCATTTCTAAGTGTGAGTCTATCGAAGATCTTGACTATTCGAAAAAATTTGGCCTTCTACAGGTTCAGGGCGGTAATTGTTTCTCCTAAACTTAACCCCATTGATTACCCGCCTGCAACGGGCAGGGTTTATATCAACAGGGCAAACCATTCGCCATCACAAAAATAATTTTACCACAGATAGAAAGGATGCACACAGATATGAAAATCCATTTATCCGTGTGCATCTGTGGTTAAAAAAGCTTAACTTAACTAGACCGCGCACCCGCTTGCAGTGGACGGGGTTTATGTCAACACCATATTAGTACTATTCATCGCCCCTACACCCAATCTAAGCGGAATACCGGTTTCCTTCAAATTGTCAGAACCTGGACTTAACCAACCCAACCGCTTCTGCAATTGCTTTACAAAAAATAAATATTAATGTTATGGATTTGCAATAGTCAATATTTTACCCGCTATATCCTCCCATCTATAAAAGTGAAAGGTTTTATCATCGCTCATGGCGACGAGTAAACCATGCCTAAAATCTTTATTTAGTGGAACTGAAACCACATCAATACCATCTGTTTGATTAGCTGAATATTTTATGGTGGTTAATAGCGGATGCGGATGGGTCGTATTTTTCCTGGCTACCCGGTCATATACTTTTAACTGCCCGGCACCCTGATCAGACACCAGGATATATCCTTTATTGCCTGGAGTTTTATAAATGGCGATACCCTCATTGTCCACGGCAAAATCGCCTTGTCCAAACAATGCCAGTTCTTTATTTCCTTTGGCCGGATCTGCATAATACTTGCGTATACCTACCTGCTCATCGCAATAATAAACAAAGCCCAATTCGTTATCAACGGCAATAGCTTCGATTTCTTTTTTCCCGCTATACAATCCAAATTTCCGCACTAAATCTGCTTTGACATTACCCTTTCCGTCATCTGTCAATTCATATTGCCAAAGATAACCTCCATTTTTAGGGCCGGTTTTACGGCCTACAATGGCATAAATTTTTCCGGCAGGGTCGATATACATCGAAATCCCCATCAAATCACGGTACTCTGCTCCTGTTTCGCCCACAAAAACCGGAATTCCGCCATTGTCAATTGCCTTCATACCCGGCAGCGAAAAGATACGCAGTTTATGGGTATAACGCTCAGTTGTGACTACAATATCTGTCTTTTTTCCAGCCAGCTGCAAACCATAGGCAATATCCACATTATCAGGTCGCTTTAAACCCTTAACCGTTTTGGATTGGATGATTTTACCTTTCAGATCGAAAACATACAGGCCACCATTGGTATCTTTATCGGTACCGATTACCAAAGATTGTGCAGGATCGTTTGGGTTTACCCAGATTGCAGGATCATCGGTATCAAAATCGACAGGGTCAGATACATATAAGGGTTTTACGGCTGCATTATTTCCATTTTGAGCACCTCCTTTACAAGAAATGACCAGGCTTAAAACCGCAAAAGCGGCAAACTTTAAAATATGGTTGTATTTCATTTTTATATTTTAGTTCCGTATGCACCAACAAATGTAGATGGTGAAGGCGAGATATAGGTAATTCCGTTTTTCATTACAATGCCTCCTTTGTGATGACGGTTAAAGTTAGTGATACCTTTGGCTAAAGCGGGTGAGTTACCCTGCAGGTGAAAATCCCATGCGGTATTGAAATCGGCATTAGTAACTGCCGTGTTTAAAGGATAATTCACAAATTTAGGATCATTTGCACCGGCCACATTGCTGATCACATCGTTTTTACCACCTACAATATCGCCTGTTGGCTGAAACTGATTTACAGTGGCCTGATCAAAACCATAATACCAGTTATTGCCATAAGCCGAACGGCTATCTTCAGGTTTTTTCGGATCTCTTTTTACGCCAAAACGGGTATTGGCAAAAAGGTTATTATACAGATCGGCACGTACGGTACTTTCCAGCCAGATTGATCCGCCTTTGGCGGTTGGCCTTCTCCAACCTGTATTCACCATGGTATTGTTATACGCAATAATATAGGTTTGCGGTGTTTTATCTCCTGTATTGGATAATTTTAAGGCATTGGTATTGGTGCTATAAACCAGATTATAAGCGATATCTGCTAAACAGCCGGATTTAAAATTCATGGCTTCCCCTCCTGTCACACCCGTAGTATAAAACACATTATTGGCAAAAATAATCTTCCCGCCTTCAATGTAGGTACAATCTTCCTGAAGGTTCCTGAAAATGCTGTTCTGAACCACTAATTTGCCATTGGCATTGGCAAACCAGAGTGCGGGCAGATTTTCTCCGGCCTTGGCCTTATAAAGCCCCATTTTTACAGATGTGGAAGCATCCGAAGTAGTGGAGCCAGCATATTCGAGGATTACATGATCAAGCACCAGTTCATCGCACGTTGGCCCGGCCAAAATACCGCCCCAAAGCTTTCCGAATTTTTTTGATGCCGTTTTATAAAATTCATTTACCGTAAACCTGATTGGATTTTCTTCAGTTCCAAGGGCATACAGGTTACCTTTTATCACAATCTCTGGTTTTGCAACCGTGTCCATCAGCACCGTTACCCCTTCTTCAATGGTCAGGGTTTTCCCTTCAGGGATGACAATATCGCCTTTAATTACCTGTGTACTGCCTTTTGCCCAAACCCCGGAAACCTCCCCGATTGCCGAACCATCAATAACAGTGGTATCCACATCTATATTGGCTTTTTTACATCCTGCCAGGGCTAGCACAACAAGGATTAATAATTTAAAAATCTGATTTGATTTCATGTCTTTGTTTCTTAAAATGCTATTAATTAAACTTATACCTAAAGCCAACAAGATAATTCTGGCCGTAATAATCGCTCCTGATCAAGGTATTTCCGTTTTTAACCAAATCTTCCTTGATATCGTTATTTGCGGGATTTGTACCTTTTATAAATAGTTTTGTCGGGGTATTTAAAATGTTATTGGCTTTTACAAAAACACTTATTCCGCCTTTAAAACGCTTCTCTGCAGCGGCATCAACCTGGATAAATCCTTCCTGCCATAAATCGTTGTTTAAGAATTGCGAAACCGTGTTAATCCGTGGCCCCGTGTAGGCACCTGCAACCTGAGCATCCCAGCCTTTTTTAGTGTCTTTAAACAATATAGACAGGTTAGCAATATGTGCCGACTGACCATAAAGCGGACGCTCCTGATTCACATTTGCAGGCTCTGTATCTCCGGTAATGTTATTGATTACCCTGGTAGTTTTAGTGGTGTTAATGCGCGAATGGGTATAAGTATAATTGGCCTTCACCCCTATTTTACTAAAATATTTGATGTAATCTACCTCAGCTCCGTAGTTATTGGCCGTACCAAAGTTGCCCGGGCTGTAATAAATATCCTGACCGCGAACGGCATCGGCTTGAAAAGTATATTCAATTGGATTTTTTATCCTTTTATAGAAAGCACCAACCAATAATTGCTCGGAAGCGCCGGGAAAAAGCTCGTACCTTAAATCGAAGTTATCAGCCAGAGCACGTTGCAAATTAGGATTACCACGTTCCTGAAATTCTTCATTTACCACTTTTCCAGGTACAATTTCATAAAAACCCGGGCGGTTCAGCGCCTTATAATAAGAGGCATGTAACTGTGCTTTTTCCGTTAAGAAATATTTTGCGGTTAAACTCGGCAATACATCGGTGTAAACCTGGTTTCCTTTTGGAAAAGATTCTCCTGCGGCAAAAAGAAGGTGATAACCCTGATTGGTATGCTCTACTCTTGCACCACCAATTACTTCTAATTTAGCTGAATTATATTTAAACATTCCATAACCGGAAGTGGTTTGTTCCGTGGCATCATAAGTAAGCGAATTGGCTACAGCACCGGTTGGATTGCTTACCACCAGGTTCAGATCGGTATAATTTTGGAAATTTACACCGTAAACATCATTTGCATGATCTGCGGCCTGGGCCATATTGTAGTTATTAAAGAAGCTGCTTCTTTGTTTATCGCGGTATAAACCTCCAGCCATAACATCCAATTTATGCTTACCTGCTAAAACATGGTAGGTCAGATCCAGATAACCTGCCAAATCTTCGTCGGTATTGCGCTCCCACCTGCGGGTAACCGGGTTGGTATTCACCAAGCTGGTGCGTTTACGCTGGAAATTCTGTTCCAACCCATTTAAACTGATACTGGTATTTTCAGGCATATCATTTTTGGCAGAAGAATAAACAGCCGACCACTGCACCTTAAATTTATCATTAAAAAACTGATGGTCGCCATGCAGCGTTGAATTGTAAATCTGCTGCTCAGTTAAACGGCTACGGGTATCGAAAACCAACTGTGCATTTCCTGCTATTGGGTCATAATCTTTATTATAAGTAGTAGTTACGGCATCCCTAACCTGCTGGTTTTTCAGGTTAACATATACATTGTAAAAACTGATCTGGTGGTTTTTGTTAAAAACATAATCAACTTTCCCGTGCAAACCTGTACGTTGTTGCTGCTCCGAAAATTCACGGCAACTTTTACTGGTAATGGTGGCATAAGCATCTGTACCAACAACAGAATTATTATAGAAGGTACTATTGCTTCCGCGATAGGTATTTTGATAACTTCCTGCTAACACTACGCCTAATTTGTTATCCAAAAAGCGTTTACTTAAAGATAAACTTCCGATTAGATTAGGTGCAGGGTTTTTATATTTATAATCAAGCGTTCCTTTGGTAAAATCGTTCTGTGTAGCATTATAGGTTCTGCCGTTTATTTCATAAGGCGATTTATAACTGATATCCGAAGCATTGTAGCTGGTAAACTTACGATCGAAAAACAACTGGCTATAACCAGTAGAAACATTGGCATTTACCTGCAACAAATCCGGTGCATTTTTCATCACCATATTAATCGAACCGCCAATAGCATCGCCTTCTAAATTTGGGGTAAGGGTTTTGTACACCTCCAAACGATCGAGTAAATCAGCAGGAAAAAGGTCGAGCGGAACATAACGGTATTTATTATCCGGACTGGGGATTTTAACGCCATTGACTAACGTATAGTTATAGCGTTTATCCATCCCCCTTAATATCGCGTACTGTCCATCGCCGTTGCTGTTGCGTTCTATGGATACACCCGAAATACGTTGCATCACATTCGCCACCGTGAGATCAGGTGAAATTTCAATCGCCCTGCCTGATACGATGTTCATCAGTTGTGGCGCATTTTTTTCTAAGCGTCTTGCCCCCTGATCAGTAGAACTAACCGTATTGGATTTAATGGTAATATCGTCAAGGATTTTCGAATCACTTTCCATGTAAAACTTTAAGTGATCGTTATCTTCTTTCAGGATCACGAATGTTTTTTCGATGGTTTTGTACGTAACATAGCTTATGCTGATTTTAGCCGTACCAACTTTAACATCCTTAAATTCGAAAGTACCGTCTAATCCGGTATTGGTTATGCGCCTTGGATTTTCTAAAACCACTGTTGCACCTACAATGGCCTCGCCGGTTTGCTTATCGTAAACATGGCCCTTTAGTTTTGTGGCATGAACTGTGCCTGCACAAAAAAGAAGTAAAAACAGAATTTGTAATGGTTTATTCATTGCGTTTGGTCTTGTCTTTTTATTATCGACAGGGCAAAGATGTACACGCCAGATTACATCAGAAAATGTTAAGGGTTACATAAAGGCAACAGCGTTACAACAGGCATATATCAAAAAGCAACAAAAAGAAACAAATAACTGTAAATAAGACAATTAAACACATTAAAAAATGCCATTATGCTTTTATTACCGTTACATTAACGAATTGTTAAGCCCTAAAAACCATTAGAAACAGGCAGTAGATAGCCATCGATGTAACGGTTATAAGGCCTGGATAAATGCGGATAAATTATCGCCTTGAGCCAGATTTAGCTTTTTCCTTAACCTATATCTTGACACCCTTAAGCTATCGGTAGATATACCGAGCAAGGTGGCAATGTCTCCCGAATCAAGATTCATTTTTAACAACGCGATTAAGCGCATATCTGCTGAGGTAAGCTCCTGACTATATTTTTTAAGGCTTTCCAGAAATTGATGGTGTACCTGCTCAAAAGCCGCCGTAAATTCCTTCCAGTTGCGCTCGTGGTTAAAGCTCTGGTTAATCTCGGTTAGGATCTGGCTCATCTGCTTTTTCTGATCGCGTTTATCCTCTTTCACCATCGCCTGCAAGGTACTTCTCAGGTTTTCCAGAAATTGGTTATGCTTAATCAGATTTAAAGTATGAGTAGATAACTCCCTGCTTTTTACCTCCAGTAATTGTTTTAGATTTTGTTCTTCGAGCTGAAGATTTTTGAGTTCTAGGCTGGTCATATCGTGTTCTATGGCCTTTTGCTTGGCCAGCATCTGTTGATCTTTTAACTTTAAACGTTGCCTGCTGAAAATCACAAAACCCAAAACAACCAATAATATCACCACAATGGCAGAAGAAAAAGCAATAATCCGGTTTACCTTCCGGTCGCTTTTTAATCTGATAATTTCATCCGATTTTTTATTGATATCGTAAAGCACCTGCAAAAATGCGGCCTGCCTGGCTCCATCTACCGAATACAGATCAATAGTATATTTATAACCAAGTTTTACATAATGATAGGCGCTGTCCATATTGTTCAATAACTCATAGGCTTTTCCTAAATCTCTGCAGCAGGAACTTAACTGATAAATATTGCCCATTTTTTCGGCAAGTTTTAGAGCCGTTTCGGTTTGCACAATACTTTCCTTATACCGACCGGTTTTACGCAAAATATCGCCTAAATTGTTAATGACCTCAATACTTCCCAGCTTATTCCGGTCTTTTTGATATAAATCCAGTGACTGTTTAAAATGTATGTAAGCGGAATCGTAACGCTCCAGATCTTCATATATGCTCCCGAAGTTTTCGTGTATTTTTGCAGCTTCGCTTTTATTGTTAAGCTTTTCGGTTATGTTTAGAGCCAGTTTTTGATAATAAAACGCACTATCATAAAACTGCCTTTTTTCGTACAACTGCCCAATATTGCCCAATACTGTTACCTGTCCGGTTAAATTATTCAATCTTTTATAGAGATCAATAGCTTTACGATAGCTATTCATGGCCTTATCTTTCTGTTTCATATAATAGTAAAGCACGCCGGCATCATTAAGATTGGCTGCCAATAACAATGGTTGATTGGCATTACCAAATATCTTGTCTGCTTTTAAAAAGAACTCTAAAGATTGACTAAAGTGGCCTTGTGTATAACAAATTTTGCCCATCTGCTGTAAACATTTGCCTTCTAATAACTCATCACTATCATCAATAGCTTTGGCATAGATCCTCTTTAATTGAGCCAGGGCTGTAGTCGGATCTTTTTGATTCTGTGCAATAATCGATTCAAACCGATCTTCCCGGGCGTTTACATTGGAAATCAAGACAACAAAAAATATAAGTAAACCAATGTGTTTAATCATCTTAAAAGCAATTATCAGGCAATATGGAGCAAAGAAAAGATACCGGTGTTAACTTAAAGTTAAGCGAAGTCTCAAGTGATATAATTAAGGTGCTTCACGGAGTCTTTTTCGCTTTGAGTTCTAAGTGATATTAACTTACTATGTGTCAGATGGGAACATCTGACACCACCGATCATAAGCTGTTTATATTTTGCCACGGAAACACGGACTGACACGGAGGATTTCACTATTTCCATAGCAGTGGTTCGTGTCCGCATGGACCATTTTCATTTTATTGCCGTTATTTATTGCAGTGGTCTATGTCCCCACAGGCTACCTGAGTGATCAGAACAAAAAACAGGTATTAGATGAACATGAATTAGCTAAACCCGACCGGCAACGTTATCCTGGTTTAGGAATTATTGTATTTAGTGATAAATTTCCAGGATTAAGCAAAGGGCGGGACTACCCTAACCGAAGCACACCACCGTGGTCTGTATCCTTATCGCCGTGGTCTGTGTCCCCACAGACCACCTAAAAAATCAGAAAAATACAAGGATTCGATAAATCGAAAGGCCTCTGTTAACTAAACCCCTGCCCGTTGCAGGCCTATCGTGTGTACACATCTCTGTTAGCCATTATTTGTTCTTTAGCACTTAGTTCTAAGGCGATCGTCATGCTGAATTTATTTTACAAAGAGAAATATGGTTTTCGATTGCCTTGTAGCTACTTCGTGGTCAGCATCTTTCATACTATTAATTCCGTTGATTAAGAAAAATTATTTTTCAACAAAAATATTGTTTTTCCGCTCTATGCCGCGGGGGCATGGTACTTTGGAGCGCCAAAGTACCCAAAGCGCTTTGTCAATCCAGCTAGGAGCCTTTCACACAACCACACTCACATCAAAAAAACAGCGGCACTTCGTTTTGTGTTCAATTCTCTTTAACAATTAAATTAGTATTATGAACACAAAACCACTGCGTTTAAGGTTTGGTAATGCTATTTGTTCTTTCCTGCAACTGTTTTTTTGATAGCTCAGGCTCTTGGGATTGACGGCGTTCTTCGGTAAAACCTGTAATCTATTAAAGCAAGCTAGCAAAGCGTTTAAAAAAACAAACTAAAAGATGTGTCCACACGATAGTTTGCTGGCGGGGCGAGCGACAGGGTTATCCCGGTTTAAACTTTATTCTATTTACCAGCTAATTTACCGGGATTAAGTATAGGGCGAGGCCAAAGTAACCGAAGCACCACAAGTATTGCTTTTCTAAAAAAATAGAATAACTAAGCTTGATATTAAAAAGCTAACTACATCAATGCAACATTTTTTTCGTGTCAGATGGTAACATCAGACACCACGGGTATTCTATTTAGTGATAAATTTACCGGGATTAAGCAGAGAGCGAGGCTAAAGTAACCACTGCTATGGTTCATGTCTGCACGAACCATTTTTATTAAACACCGCCGAGGCCTGGGTTAACTAAACCCGACCGGTAGCGTTATCCTCGCATTGATCACGCAGAAAACGCTGATCTATGCAGAGCGCATTCCGTCATCCGTTTTACATCTTCCATGTGATGTCCCGGGTTAACTAGCCCTGATGGGAGCGGCATCCCTTTTGGCTTAGAAAAATTGTTTAAAAAATAATTTTTCCAAAAGGATAGAGCGCACAGCAGGACAGAACCCAACCGACAGGCACAGGAAACTGCGCTCCAAAAAAACAGATAATTTTCCATAATCAAGATTTAGACATTATTATATTTAGTGATTAATTTACCGGAATTAAGCAGAAGGTGGGGCCAAAGTAACCGAAGCACCACAGGTATTGCTTTTCTAAAAAAACAGAATGATTAAGCTTGATATTAAAAAGCAAACTACATCAATGCAACATTTTTTTCGTGTCAGATGGTAACATCAGACACCACAGGTAACATCAGATACCAAAACTAAAGACCCTGAACTAAATTCAGGGTGACGATATTGAGTCGAAAATATACATAGCCATGGGTCGTGTCTGCATGAACCATTTTCATTTTAACGCTACCGCCATAGTTCCATTTAGCATACTGATTACAAGTATTGAAACATCAGTCTTACAACCAATCCTATTAAAAGGTTTGATTTTAATTTTTTAAATGTAACTTTGTTGCATTGAAGCATTCGAAATATAAATACCGCCGCGAAATTTTTTCCCGCATATGGGCGATCTTGTTATTAGGGTTATTTCTTAATGCTACACTGGTCGAAAGTCTACACCACCACGCAGCGAAACATTCCGTAAACCATACATCGCATTCAAAATACAACGCGCAACTTGTTTCGGCAAAGTTAACCTGTAAGCTCTGCGAAGTGCTGAAACACCAATCGCACTTTTTCGATTGCCCTGTACCGCTGGCATTTTTTTTACCTATAAATAAACCAGGTGTTAAACCCAGTGTTTTCCTCATAAAGCAACCTGTTGCTTATATTCTATCTTTTAGCAATAAAGGGCCGCCAAGTTTAATGGCCTAACCTCGAAATCAGGTTTACTTTATTTATCCGACAAATTTATTTTGTTTAATGTGCAGCTGTATCCGGCATGCGCCTATATTTCCTATATATTTTATGCTTCAAGCGATTTCATTATCTAAAAATTATGGAGCTTATCAGGCTCTGAACCAGCTTAATTTAACTGTTAACGCCGGCGAGGTTTTTTGCCTTTTGGGCCAAAATGGTGCAGGCAAAACGACCACCATTAATTTATTTCTTGGTTTTATTGAACCAAGCGCAGGTAAAATTTTAATCGATGGCAAAGCGCTGGATGCGCATGATCACGAGCGCCGCAAACACCTTGCCTACATTCCTGAAGTGGTGATGCTTTACGGTAACCTTTCGGCCATAGAGAACCTCGATTACTTTTCAAAACTTGCAGGTTTTAATTATGAAACCAGGAGTTTGACCAATTTTCTAAATCAATGTGGTCTGCAAGAATCGGCTCACCATAAACACCTGTCCGGTTTCAGCAAGGGGATGCGCCAGAAAGTCGGTATTGCGATTGCCCTGGCTAAAAACGCGAAAATTATTTTAATGGATGAACCAACCAGTGGCTTAGATCCAAAAGTCACCGCCGAATTTACCCTATTGGTTAAACAATTGGCTGCAGAAGGTAAATCTATTTTAATGGCTACGCATGATATTTTTAATGCCGTAAATGTAGGCTCGCACATCGGTATTATGAAACAGGGCGAATTAATCCATACCCTTAAAGCAAGCGAAATTAACGCAACCGACCTGCAGGAACTATACTTACAAACCATATAAATAAATCAAATCCATTTCATGCACCCAAAACACAAGGCACTTTATGGTGTCGCTGCATTTTTTTTACTCTTCCTGCTCAATCTGGTAAGCATTCAAGCCATTGCCCAGATCAAAGTAAGCGGTAAAGTAATTAATACAGAACGTCAAAACATTTACAAAGCCACCATTAAATTTAAAAATGGCAAAGATCAATTAAATACAATGAGCGATTCTTTAGGGAATTTCTCGCTTATTTTACCTAAAACAGCTAGTTATGCGGTTACGGTTAGTGCCATTGGTTATAGCAGTTTTAGCCGCATATATCCTATAAACCAGACAGGCAATTTAAATCTTGATGCCATTGTATTGCAAACTTTAAATGAAGAACTACAAACCGTTGAAGTTGTAGGCACCAATGGCAAGAAATATTACGGTAATTATTCCTTTTCAGCCACAAAAACGGCCACTTTAAACAAAGACATTCCACAGGCTATTTCTTCGGTTTCGAAAGAATTAATTGCCGACAGGCAGGCTGCTATACTAGCTGATGCCATTAAAAACGTAACTAGTGTATCGCAAAGCAGTTATTACAACCAATTCTCCATCAGGGGGATCAACCAAAATGAAGAAGGTGCCATCATTAACGGCATGCGTACCCGCCAATTTTATTTTAACCAACCATTAACCAACAACCTGGAACGGATTGAGGTGATAAAAGGTCCGGCAAGTGCTACTTTTTCGAGTGTAGACCCGGGTGGAAGTATTAACCTGGTGACAAAAAAGCCGCTGGCAGAAGACCGCAGGGAGATCAGCATTTCGGCCGGAAGTTTTAGTACGATACGTGGCGCATTAGATTTTACAGGCCCCTTAAATGCGGAAAAAACCTTGCTTTACCGGCTGAATCTTGGATATGAAGAAAGCAAAAGTTTCAGGGACCTCCAGTACAGAAAGGGTTATATAATCGCCCCTTCGTTTTCGTACATCCCGAATGAGCGTACCAGTTTAAATGTAGAGGCTGTGCTAAACAACAGCAATTCGAGATTGGACCGTGGCCAGGCTATTTTTGGCGCCATTGCCGGGCAAACCGATTTAAAAAGCACACCCATCAGTTTTAATATGGGTGCCAGCAATGATCGTTTTAACACCCAGGATTTAATGTTGATGACCAATTTTTCTCATCGCTTTAACCAGGATATTGTATTTAATGTGGCTTATATGAAGCAAAACTGGAATGAAGATCTTTTGGAACATCGTACCACCAATGCTTTTGGTGTTGATGAAAACAATCAACCGATCCCCACCCTTGCTGCTATGCGGGCAGTTCAGCGCCAGCAAAAGTGGAGTACCGATAATTTAAGTACTTATTTCAGTATAAACGCCAATACATTTCACTTAAACCATAAAATGGTAATCGGCTACGACCGGATCAATACCCAGAAACTACGTGGCGGCGGCGAAAATGCGGCACAGGGTTACCGCCTAAAAGATGGTACCATTGCCAGCAGGTATGACCCGGCAAAAAAAGACCTCTATTTATTTAAAATGGTAAATGGGGTGAGTGCACCTGTACCTAATGTTGAGCATTTTAACCTTGCTAACCCAAGTTATACGATCAAAAATTTAAGCGATTATATTTTTACCAAAACTGAAATCCCGCCGGCCTATAATTTAGTTAATGCGGTTTATTTTCAGGACCAGATCAGATACCGTAAACTCACGTTAACCCTGGGCCTGAGACAGGAATGGTACCAGGATTACAGCAATTACAAACTGGCAACAGAAAAGAAGATCGATCAGCAGAAGCTTTTACCAAGAGTTGGGCTAACCTATGCGGTAACCGATAAAATTAACCTTTATGGAACTTATTTACAGGGTTACCAACCACAGGGTAATACCACTTCACTGGTTATTGTACCGCCACCTGCAGGCACAAACTTTAAACCCTTAACCAGCGACTTAAAAGAAATCGGCGCAAAATCAGAATGGTTGAATAAAAGTTTAATGGTCAACGTTTCGGTTTTTGAAATTAACCAGAAAAACCTGTTGATGAATGCCAACGACCCTCTGGATGTGAACCGTTTAATTGAACGTGGCGCACAGCGAAGCCGCGGATTTGAGTTTGAAGCTTCAGGTTTCATCAGCCGGAACTGGCAGTTCAATGCAGGCTATAGTTATATAGATGCTATTATTATGGATGATTTCAACCCGGCTTTGATTGGTCAACGGGTGCAGAACACGCCAAAGCACAGTGCCAGTTTGTGGACACGTTATAATTTTGAAACTCAAAAATTGAAGGGCCTTGGTTTTGGTGCAGGTTTACAATATAGCGGTGCTAAACTTCCATTATACATCAGAGATTTTACATTACCAGCCTATACCCTTGTTGATGCCGCAGCTTATTATTCGCCGGCCGGCTCAAAGGTGCAGTTGGCCTTAAATGTAAATAACATCTTAAATAAAACCTATTGGGTAGGTGCGCAAAACTACCTGCGTCTTTTCCCTGGCACGCCAAGAAATGTAATGTTTAACGTAACCTATAGAATATAATGTCGGGTAGAATAAGCACTATCGCAAAACAAACATTTAAAGCCGCATTTAACAATAAAGCAACATTAGCCTTAACAATTTTATTGGGCTTATCACTCTGTTTGGCTACTTATGTTGGCTGGCAAAACTTTAAAATGCAAAATAATCAACGGCTCCATTATAAAGCGCTGGTAAGGGCACAATGGTTAGCCAAACCAGATAAACATCCACACCGGATGGCGCACTATGGCTACCTCGCCTTTCGCGAAAAACATGAACTCAGTTTCTTCGATTTTGGCATAGAAAGTTTTGCAGGGGTATCTATTTTTTTAGAGGCACACAAACAGAATACCGTTAATTTTAGCGAAGCAGGTTTTACAAACGGTATGTTAAGCTTTGGCGAAATCAGTGTAGCCATGGTATTACAATTGTTGGTGCCTTTACTCATTTTCTTTTTAGGTTATAACAGTATATCGGCCGAACGTGAATCGGGTACCTTAAAAATCCTGTTGTGCCAGGACGTAAGCTGGAGACAGCTTCTTTGGGGGAAAACTATGGGAATTATCGGCGTGTGCCTCTCTATATTTATTCCGCTTATCCTGCTCACCATCTTGTTATGGGCATCATTAAGTCATTGGCAAATCAGTATGGATTCAGCCTTACGTCTGTTACTCCTGGTTTTAACTTATGCCATCTATTTTTTCATCATGTCAGCCGTTACGGTTTTGGTTTCTGCCTTTGCCCGCAGTTCTAAATCCGCTTTGATTACCTTATTGGCCTGCTGGATATTTTTTATGGTGATTATGCCACGCATCACCCAGGCGGTTGGGGTAAAGATCCATCCTTCGCCGTCTAAAATAGAGTTTGAAGATGCCATTGCGACAGAAGTTCATCAGCAGGGTGATAGCCATGATCCTAACGACCCACATTACGCGGCCATTAAGGATTCGCTTCTGAAAGCTTATGCCGTAGATGATGTTAAAAAACTTCCTTTTAACTATGGTGGCTATATTATGGCTGAAGGTGAAAAGATTACCTCAAAAATTTACAGTAGCCACCAGAATGATCTGAACAAAATTTTCAAAAAGCAGAACAGCATGACTACAATCACGGGTTTCTTAAACCCTTATTTATCATTGAAAAATATTTCGATGGCTTTAACCGCATCTGATTTTAATACCTACGTCGATTTTCAGCATCAGGCAGAAGCTTACCGCTATCAGCTCGCTCAAAAGATGAATAAGCTACAGATTGAGAAAATCAGCAACATTAAACCTGGCGATGAAGAGAAACCGCTAGCCATTAGCAAATCCAACTGGGCAGAACAACCCGATTTTAATTATCGTTTTAAAACATTAGATACTGTTCTGTCAAATGAGCTACTAGCGCTGAGTGCCTTAACCTTTTGGTTATTGGTTACGGTTATTTTGCTCCAATATTCAACCAAATGGCTTAAAACGATATAGCAATACGCATGAAAAAAAATAGATATCAGCTCGAATTTAAATTGTTTTTTAGGAGCAGTTCTTCCTGGATTGGCATCTTTGTGCTTCTTATAACAGGTTTTGCCGGCCTGTATTTCGGCAAAACTTTCATCGCCAGGCAAGAAGCTGTAATTGAAAAAGCGGCCATATTGCAAAAGAAAAATACCCTTAAAAATATCGAGCATTTCGGCGATGATATTGGCCTGTTATTTTTCCATAATAAGTTTACACTGGCCAACGCACCTGATAATTGGGCGGCCTTTGCCAACGGACAGCGCGATATAAACCCCTACTTAATTTCGGTAACCATGTTGGGCCTTGAAGGCCAGCTTTATGACACCGATATCAATAATCCGGTCAGCCTGCTGCTAGGCAACATGGATCTTAGTTTCGTATTTATCTTTTTGTTTCCGTTGGTTATTATTGCCTTCACCTACAACCTCCTTTCAGAACAAAAAGAAAGTGGGATATGGTCGCTTTTAAGGGCGCAAACCAACCAATCTTTCCAGGTTATCTGGCAAAAATTTTTAGTTAGGGTTGCAGTGATTTTTAGCGTTGCACTATTGCTGTTATTGGCAGCGATGTTTTACCTGGCATTGCCGCAAGACGTAACCTTCCTTTCGGTTACCGTACTTATTTTACTCTACCTGAGCTTTTGGTTTGCTGTTTCCTTTTTCTTCATCTCTTTAGGTAAGTCTTCAAATTTTAATGCCTCAGCGCTGATAGCCGTGTGGGTACTGCTCTGCATCGTTATTCCGGCATCATTTAATCTTTTTCTAACGCGAAAATACCCGGTACCTGAGGCCTTGCAAAATGTAATTAACCAACGCGAAGGCTATCATGAAAAATGGGATATGGCTAAAGACGTAACCATGAAACCCTTTTTTAAACATTATCCCCAATTGAAGAAATATCCGTTTCCTGAAAAGAAAACCTTTAGCTGGTATTGGTATTATGCCATGCAGCAAATGGGTGATGACCAGGCATTGGCAAGCAGGCTGGCCATCGAAAAGAAATTGGCCAGCAGGCAGGATTTTACAGATATTTTTACCTTTTTCCTGCCTACCATACAAACGCAGCTCGGATTAAATAAAATGGCAGGATCAGATCTTGCTACACATCTTGAATTTCAACAGGCGGTCAGAAAATACCACGAGCAGATTCGCTTGCATTTTTATCCGGCAATCTTCCTTAATCGAGATGTTAACGATACCGATATTAAAGATTATAAACTGGAAAAATATAACCGTCAACAGATTCCGCATGTATGGATTAATATGCTTTCGGTATCATTGCTCACCATGGTTATGATTGGCGCAACAGCTTTAAATTTGAAAAGATTCAACAGTTAGCCTGCTAATAAAAAGTCCTTTCAACTGGAGCCATCCCGTTTTTCCTCGGCGGCGAAATGCCCACCTATGCGGCGGGCGGGGAGAAATCTACTTATTAAGATTTTAGGCTTCTTTACACCCGATTATTATTGATAGCCTCCCATAGAAAGTGTCGTCATACCAACGACTAAAGCGCAGTCTCGAACACCCGGCAGAGAAATCTATCCTGATAGATTTCTCGACTGCGTTGCACTCCGCTCGAAATGACGCAAGCTTTATGGAGAAAACAAATGCCGGTAAACTATTGACCAATATACCAATGGCTAATGAACCATTACCTCTCTACAGCGGATAAGCAGTTTCACTTTTTGGTTCGGAAAGTACAAAGTAGCTCTGAACAGTCGTAATATTAGGCAGTGTAGCCAGTTTATTCCGTAAAAATTCGTGATAGGCATCCATATCTTTAGTGGCAATACGGAGAATAAAGTCATGCGCCCCCGTCATCTGCAGGCATTCCATTACTTCTCCAAACTTAGACACCTCGGTTTCAAATTCGATCAGGGTTTTGGCAGTATGTTCTTTCAGCAGTACGTGAGAGAAAGCAATCAGGTTTCTATTGATCTTTTTCCGGTCAAGAATCGCCACCACTCTTTTAATATAGCCCTGCTCCTTTAATCTCCTTATACGTTCGTGTATGGTTGCTATCGATTTATGCAGCTTCAAAGAGATTTCTTTATGGGTTAAGGCGGCATCATGCTGCAACAATTTTAATATTTCGATGTCAACCTGATCTAAATCGCCCTGTACCATATACGCTGATGAATGAAAAAAAATATAACAGACCTTAAAAAAAATGACCTAAACTGAAATAAAAATTAAATAAAGATAAAAATAGCAAAAAATTTCCGAAAAAATCGACTTGTATTGATCCAAATCAGAATAATACAGAGTTTTACCGAAATTTAATTAGTTAAAAATTTACTTTAATTGATTTAAAAAATCTCCATGAAAGCATTAACCGCTAATGAATTAACAATTTCCAATATGGGAAAATTTGAACATTTATCACTTCTGGTTGGCAACACCCCAATGCTGGAGCTTACTTATACGTACCGTGGAAGTTTGGGCAAAATTTACGTTAAATGTGAACACTATAACCTAACGGGCAGTATTAAAGACAGGATGGCGCTTTATACCCTCAAAAAAGCTTATGCTGAAGGTAAAATTAAAGCCGGCGACCGGATAGTGGAGGCGACGAGCGGTAATACCGGAATTGCATTTGCAGCAATAGGTAAAGCTTTAGGCCACCCGGTAACCATCATTATGCCCAATTGGCTGAGCAAAGAGCGCATGGATATTATTAAAAGTTTAGGTGCTGAAATTATTTTGGTGAGCAAAGAAGAAGGTGGATTTATCGGTAGCATTAAACTTGCAGAAGAAATGGCTACAAAAGACCCGAATATCTTTTTACCAAAACAGTTTGAAAATATTGCCAATCCGGAAGCACACGAACAGACCACTGGGAAGGAAATCTGGGGGCAACTGCAATTAAAAAACATATCGCCCGATGCTTTTGTTGCCGGCGTAGGCACCGGAGGAACCATTATGGGGGTAGGTAATTTTTTAAGAAAGCAAAATGCCGGTATTAAAATACATCCGCTTGAGCCTGCAGAATCACCAACTTTAACTACAGGTTATAAAGTAGGCAGCCATAGAATCCAGGGCATTTCTGATGAGTTTATTCCTGAAATTGTTAAACTGAATGAACTGGACGAAGTGGTGCAGGTAAACGATGGCGATGCCATATTAATGGCGCAAAAACTGGCAGAAAAACTTGGTTTAGCTGTAGGTATATCATCAGGAGCCAACGTAATAGGTGCCATTAAACAACAGCAAAAAATGGGAACTGACAGTTGTGTAGTCACCATTTTTTCTGATAGCAACAAGAAATATTTAAGTACCGATTTAATGAAGCAGGAACCAGTTAAGGCTGGATACATTACCCCTGAAGTAGATTTTCTGGATTACCAGGCCTTTAGCAGATTACAAAACCACCATAACCAATAATTTAATAACCACAACATGAAAAAAATCACCTTTTTGTTATGTGCCGTATGCCTGATTAACCTTGGCGCATATAGCCAGATCTTAAAACCCGTAACCTGGAGTTACGCTGCAAAAAAAACCGGCCCAAATACCGCTACTGTTTTTATTAAAGCTACGATAGACCAGGGCTGGCACCTCTACTCGCAATTTGTTAAAGATGGTGGTCCGGTTAAAACAACCTTTACCTTTCCAACAGCTGCTGCTTACACATTGATTGGCAAAACGATCGAGCCAAAAGCAATAACCAAGTTCGAACCTACTTTCAAAATGGAGGTGAGCTACTTCGAAAAATCTGTCGTTTTTCAACAAAAAGTAAAGCTGAAAGGTAAAACGGCAACCATTAAAGGTAATGTAGAATTTATGGTATGCGACGATAAACAATGTTTGCCGCCAGAACAGGTTGACTTTAGTATTCCTGTAAAATAAGCGTAAACAAGCATATGACATCCTTAAAAAAAATCTGTCTTGGATTGCTGTTCTGTGGTGCCATATCCTTAAACGGATATGCACAAGACAGCTCCGGTACCGATGACCTTACCTTTACAGAGATTAAACCTGAGACGCCTGACAGTATCATCAAAGCAACCGATACAGTTGTTAAAACAGCACCAGCGGCGCCAAACAAGGCTGATCAAACTGTTGCACCATCGAAAGAAGAACACAAAACTTTATGGGGTATTTTTATTGCGGGCTTTGTTGGCGGTTTAGCTGCCCTGTTGATGCCTTGCATTTTCCCTATGCTGCCGCTTACGGTAAGTTTTTTCACTAAAGGTTCAGAAAAAGGAAAGGCCTTTCAACGCGCGGCGTTATACGGCTTTTTTATTATTCTCATTTATGTGGTACTCGGACTTTTGGTTACCGTAATTTTTGGTGCAGATGCCTTAAACAGTTTATCTACCAATGGGATATTCAATTTCTTTTTCTTCTTATTGCTTGTTGCTTTCGCAGCTTCGTTTTTAGGTGCATTCGAAATTACCCTACCCTCTTCATGGGTAAATAAAATGGATGCCAATTCTGATAAAGGAGGCGTAGCAGGCTTATTTTTTATGGCCGGAACGCTGGCCCTGGTATCCTTTTCGTGTACTGGTCCAATTATTGGCACTTTATTGGTACAGGCCGCAACAACCGGCGCCTTATTAGGCCCTGCCGTAGGTATGTTTGGCTTTTCCTTAGCCCTGGCCATCCCTTTTGCCCTGTTCGCCTTATTTCCGTCTGCAATGAACAAGCTCCCAAAATCTGGTGGTTGGTTAAACAGTGTTAAAGTTGTGCTTGGCTTTCTTGAACTTGCATTTGCTTTAAAATTTCTAAGTAATGTAGACCTGGCCTACCATTGGGAATGGTTTGACCGCGAAATATTTTTAAGCCTTTGGATCGTTATTTTTGGGATGATGGGCATCTATCTTCTGGGTAAGCTAAGGTTTTCGCATGATAGCCCATTTGCATTTATCTCCGTACCGAGGCTTTTTCTGGCTACCATAGTATTGGCTTTTACTATTTACCTGATCCCGGGCATGTGGGGCGCGCCGTTAAAAAGCATTTCTGCTTTTCTTCCGCCGCAGGAAACCCAGGACTTTGATCTGTATACAGCCAGTTTATTAGGCGGAAAACAAACTGCAACAAATGATGGTCCGCATAAATATGCAGATAAATTCCATGCACCTTTAAAGCTGAATGTTTATTTCGATTATGATGAAGGTATGGCCGCAGCAAAAAAGCTAAACAAACCTGTAATGATCGATTTTACCGGCCATGCCTGTGTAAACTGCAGAAAAATGGAAGCCAACGTTTGGCCGGACAAGGATATATACAAAATGCTAAGCAATGATTATGTATTGATCCAGTTATACGTAGATGATAAAACGGAATTGGCTCCTGCTGATGTAGCAGTTACACCCGAAGGGAAAAAACTTACCACCATTGGTAAAAAATGGAGCGACTTGCAAGCCAGGAAATTCCAATCCAATTCACAGCCGTTTTATGTACTGCTCGATCCAAAAACAGAATCCCTATTGGCACCGCCGCAAGGTGCTGATTATGAGATAAAAAATTATAAAAAATTCTTACTCAGTGGTTTAAACGCTTTCCACTAAACAGATAGAAATAAAAGTGTTGAATTTAATTTTAGTTAATGATGTAAAAGGACAGTACCGGATGGTCTGTCCTTTTTTTTAATTTAGGCTTTTGAACTGAGCCATGACTACTTTTACAGTAACTGTCAGTAGAGTTAAGCGCAGCGTCTTTACGGATTTAGTGACGAGATTAAGTTTCAAACTAAACTCATAACAAGTCAGAGACTCTTTTCCATTAAAAGTCCAAAAGCCATATTGAAAATTAACGGAGAGATTTTGGAAGAACGATTATCGAATATTTGAATTTGTTAGCGGGCAGCCTGATGAATATCATTTTTTTTATTTACTTTAAACGTGGAAGTTACAGTCTCAAACAAACGTCATAAATACCACATGTACCTCTTAAAAAAAACTTGCTTTTTCATCGGTTTAGCAGTTTTCACCTATACCGCAAACGCTCAGTCAAAAGCTAATATTCAGGTTAATTTCGATAAGAACATAGCACCTATGCAACCTATTTGGGCCTGGTTTGGTTACGATGAACCAAATTATACCTATATGAAAGACGGCCGGAAATTGCTCACCGAAATCTCAAAATTAAGCCCGGTTCCGGTGTATGTACGTACCCATAATCTGCTCACATCCGGAGATGGAACCCCTGCTTTAAAATGGGGATCTACAAATGCTTACACCGAAGATTTGAAAGGTAATCCGGTTTATAACTGGAAAATTGTCGATCAGATTTTCGATACTTACGTAAAAAGAGGTATGAAACCTTTGGCGCAGATCGGTTTTATGCCAGAGGCATTGTCGATCAAGCCTTTTCCTTACCAGCATAAATGGAAACCTGGCGCACGTTACGACGAAATTTTAACAGGTTGGGCCTACCCCCCAAAAGATTATAAAAAATGGGGCAACCTGGTATACGAATGGGTTAAACATTGTGTAGAACGTTACGGCAAGGCAGAGGTAGAAAGCTGGTATTGGGAAGTATGGAATGAACCCGATGGCGCCTATTGGAAAGGTACACAGGCTGAATTCTTTAAACTTTATGATTATGCTGCCGATGGGCTGAAAAGGGCTTTACCCACTGCAAAAATTGGTGGTGCCAATGTAACCGGTGGCGGCACCAGTTTTTTAGACGCTTTTATCAAACATTGCTTAACCGATACCAATTACGTAACCGGTAAAATCGGTTCACCTTTAGATGCTGTATTGTTTCATGCTAAAGGATCACCCCGCGTAGTTGATGGAACTGTTGTAATGAATGTAAGGGCGCAGCTCCGTAATATCGATGCCAATTACAAGATCATCCGTAAATATCCTCAACTTAAAAATATACCTGTCATTATTGGCGAATCTGATCCCGAAGGTTGTGCCGCCTGTGGTATGAGTACCAATCCAGAAAATGCCTACCGCAATGGCACCATGTATTCGAGTTATACTGCAGCTTCTTTTGCCAGGCTTTATGAACTTACAGACAAATATAACATCAACCTATTGGGCGCTGTTACCTGGTCGTTCGAATTTGAAAACCAGCCCTGGTTTGCGGGTTTTCGCGATCTAGCAACCAACGGCGTAGATAAACCTGTATTAAATGTGTTCAGGATGTTTGGCCACATGAAAGGAAACCGTGTGGAGACCATAAGCAATCGAATGTACAATTTAAATTCCATCCTCGATTCGAGTATCAGAAAAACGCAGACAGATATTGGCGCTTTAGCCACCAAAGCAGATAGAACAGCTGCTGTTATCGTTTGGAATTACCACGATGAAGATAAAACTGGAACGAAAGAAACTGTTTCCATCTCGTTAAATCAACTGCCTGCAAAAACAGTAAACATCACCCAATATCTTATCGATACTGATAATAGCAATGCTTATACCGAATGGAAAAAAATGGGTTCGCCACAAAATCCGGATGCAAAACAGATTGCAACATTGGAAAAATCCGGTCAACTTAAAATGATGGGTAAACCCACCAAATTCAATACAGGCAACGGTCCATTTGAGATGGAATTGGCAAGACAGGGAGTAGCTTTTTTAAAGTTGGAGTGGTAGATGGCCCTGTGTTAATCTAATCCCGTGGTCTGTGGCTCACAGACCATTTCCATCTATCGGTTCGATATTTAATCTGCGTCATTAAATGAGCATGGAATAATAGTTGACGCTCGCCGGTGCGGCAACAGCCAATACAAAAGATTCTTCAGTCTGTTGAGAATGACCCTGATTTACAGGCTATATTCTTTCTTCCAAACCTGCTTATTACCACTGTAAATCGCTTCGTTGCACATGGCCACACATATAGCTGCCTGGGTTCCGGTATTGATGTTTGATGCAGGTTCTGTTTTTGAAGTGATCGACTTATAAAATTCATCAAGCGCATAGTTTGTTCCATCTATGGTGGGCTTATCCAAAATCGGGATTCCGCCGTCTTTATTAACCACAATTTTGGTTGCCCCGGTTACGCCATCAACAATACCCAACTCTTTTTTGGTACGCGCTTCGGGGTAAAATAAGCCGGTATTGGTCAGCAGAGAAACCGAACCGTTCGTACCTTTTATTTTAAAGAGGTAACCATCATGCGCGTTGCCACAAGTAGCCCCAAAGTTGCCAATCATACCTTTCTCATCATACCTCAGTATGGCCTGAATGTTATCATAAGTTTCGCGGCCATCTTTAAAAACATCTATCCCTCCCGAGCCCATAATTTCATCAGGCTGGGTTTCGAAAGCCCAGTTAATAAAATCGATCTGGTGTGAAAGCAGCTCAGCAGCCAAACCACCAGAATACTCCTTATACATTCTCCAATTGATTTTTCGTTCTAAAGCCGGATCCGGAACAGCCCTGCGCCAATTCCCATTACGGTCCCAACGGCAATCAATCTGGCTAACCTTACCCAAATAACCACTCTGGATCATCTCTTTTACCTTGAAATATAATGGCGAATAACGGTACTGATAACCCACCTGAAAAACCTGATTAGGATGTTTTTTAACCAGTTTCTTAAGTTCTAGTGCCTGGGCAATGTTGTAAGTCATGGTTTTTTCCACATACACATGTTTGCCGGCCAGCACTGCATCTTTTGCAATTCTAAAATGTTCGCTTAAAGGTGTGGCAATAAAAACTGCGTCGATTGTTTTATCATCTAAAACTTTGCGGTAATCTTTTATCGCCCTTGCTTCAGCAGGAACATATTTTTCAGTTTCCTTTAGCCTAAAATCGAGCAGATCGCAATAGGCTTTAATTTTATACTTTGCAGACATAGACTTAATGACCGACAAAACACCTTTGCCACGATCTCCACAACCGATCATGGCCACATTAACAACTTCCTCAGCTGCTAAACTGGCGAAACCCTCATGGCCTAAAAGTAAACCAGAACCTACTAAAGCTGATGTTTTAACAAAAGATCGACGATGCATGATATCTTAATATTTTATTCTTTTAATGTTGATTTGAAGCGCTAACTACTGCTGCTATTAAAGGTAGTCCCGCCAATGCTGCAATCTTTTTGTTCAAGGTAGCTGCTATATGGCCCAACATGCAACAAAAAGTATTTCCGCGTATGTCGGGGCTAATTACCATCCGTCAGTGTTCATAGGTTTGTTTCAAGGCACAAACGTTAATGATAAACCCGATCCGATAGCTACTGGATGAGCTAAATAGACCACAGCGTAGCGAGGACTATAAGTGAAAGCGGAACTGCAGGCCGCCATACTGAACCAATGCCCGTTTTCAGATTAAAACTTATATTTTTTTGATCTTAATCGTCCTGAAATCTACTTTGTTACCATGATCCTGCAGTAGGATATGCCCTTTTGGCGCCTCACCAAAATTTTTCCAGTTTTTATACTTACTCATAGCAACGAGTTTTTTAAACTCTGCTGAACCACGGGTATATTCCAGCACTTTTACGCCATTTAAATAATGCTCTACCCGGTTATCCGGATAAACCACTACACGTCCATTGTTCCAGCTGCCGATTGGGCGCAGGTAACGGGCTTCTTTTTTCGAAGTGATCAAATCGTATAAGGAGGCCAAAGTACGGTTTCCATCTCTGCCCAATTTAGCGTCAGGATGTAATTCATCATCCAAAACCTGGTACTCCAAACCAATGGCCGAACCCGAATTATTTTCACTTAAAGTAACAAAATATTTCACACCGCTATTGGCTCCGGGCGTCAGCTTAAACTCAAATGATAAATCAAAAGCAGCATACTCATCCTTCGTTACAATATCTCCTCCATTAGTCGATTCTGCACCTCCTGAAGGTTCAACACTGATGATACCATCTGCAATCTTCCATCCTTTGGCAGGGAAAGCAGTTTTATAGGCACCAACCCAGCCTGCATTGCTTTTACCATCAAATAACAGTTTATAACCTTCCGATTTTTCGTAAGCAGATAAGGCATTTGGTGTTAAGTTAACGGTATAAATACCTTTTGGAAAAGCTTTGGCTTTCAAGCCATCAGTTTGGATATTGATATTTTTAAAATAAACTTTCTTGCCATCGTTATCCAGGTTATTGCCAATACCATGAACCTGTAAGCCAATAAAGCCAGATTGGTCCAAAGTATCGATCACATAGGCAACGGGCGTTCCGTTTACCCAGGTTTTGGTTTCATTACCGATACATTCTATTCTGTAATGGTTAAATTCATTCTTTTTATACAATGGTTTGGCCGATAGGTTAAGTTCTAAAGGATAAAGCCACAACCTTCTGGCTTCATCATAAATTCCTCCCGTCCATGCGCGTGGTGTAGGGTCTATTTCTACCTGCCTGCCAAAAACCAGCCCTTTACCGCCGTTACCTTCGGGTTTAATATGGCTACGGGTTTGCACACCCGAGTTGGTCGTTTCGCCTTCCAGCTTCACATCCAGTTCTAAAATGAAATCGCCGTATTCTTTTTCGGTAATCAAAAATGAATTGGGTGTACCTTTGGTCATCGTTCCCACAATCATTCCATCTTCAACCTTATATGGAGCAGCACCTGCAACGGCTTTCCAGCCGGTAAGCGTTTTACCATCAAATAATGGTTTTGCTTTTTGGGCAGCTGCTGATAAACTGATTAGCGAAAACGCCAGAATACTATATTTTTTAAAATTTAACATGATAGGTTTTTCTTGCCGTCATTGCGGGTAAGAATGACGAAGCGATCTTTTTGCTAAATAGATGGCTTGTACCTCGCAATGACGATATTTTTATTTTAATACTTAAATACTTTTCCGTTCGCCATTACTTCCTGTTTTCCTTCATCGAAAATGGCTTTTGCACCTGTGTGTACCGCAGCATTGGTCATGATATTGGCAATAGAATGTGAATAACCGGCTTCAACAGGCGCATTTGGTGTTTTACGGCTGCGCACACATTCCATCCAGTTGCGCATATGACCGGAGGTTAAGCTATCACCCCCCATATTGGCACCGGTTGCGGCTTTAATTTCGGTTTTACTTAAATCAAATTCAGGCAAAAGATTAGCTTTCAATCCCATGGCTGCAGCTTCTTTTTCCCTCAAACCACCCTTTGGCGATACTTTATTGGTTATCAGGTTGAGTTCACCACCATTCGAGTAATAAACTTCACCTACATCACCAACACTGTTCTGCATCCTTGAAGTAAAGGTAACCTGGAAACCATCGGTGGTATCCGGCTGGCCGTAATCAAATACAGCTACCATCGAATCCCAGTTCCTCCTGCCGTCTTTCCAGGTGTAAATGCCTCCGTTTGCCACTACGCTACGCGGGTGTTTTAAATTGGTAAACCAATGCACGGTATCAATCTGGTGGCTCATCCATTGCCCGGGCATTCCTGATGAATAAGGCCAGAATAAACGATATTCCAGGTATTTTCTTGGATCAAAAGCTTCCTTTGGCCGATTGAGTAAAAATCTTTTCCAATCAATATCTTCTTCCTTTAATTTAGCCACTAAATCCGGTCTGCGCCATCTGCCGGGCTGGTTTACATTCCATACCAGATCTACCGCAGTGATGGGCCCGAATTTTCCATCCTGGATAAATTTTGCAGCATTGATATAATTCTCACCGCTCCTTCTTTGGGAGCCAATCTGTACAATCTGCTTGCTGGCTTTAACCGCTTTAAATGCAGCTTTAGCGTCATCCATCGTCTCAGCAAACGGCTTTTCCACATAAGCATCGCAACTGGCTTTTACCGCCTCAATGGTGTGTAGTGCATGCTGAAAATCGGCTGTACTGATAATTACGGCATCCAGATCTTTTGTGGCATAAAGCTCATCATTGTTACGACAGGCTTTAATATCATGGCCGAATTTTTCTTTTAAATGGGCAATTCCTAAATCTCTTCGGTAGTTCCAAAGATCGGAAAGACCTACGATATCGAAGTTAAGTTCTTTATTATGGTTCAGAAAGCAAGGCAGAAGCGTATCTTTAAAACGATCAGAAAATCCAACAACACCAACTCGTACCCGATCATTTGCGCCAATAATACGGCCATAACTTTTAGCACTCATACCCATGGTACCCGCATAGGTTGCTGCAGCAAATATTGCTGATTGTTTTATAAACTTTCTTCTGGAATTTTCCATAGAATATAACGGTTTAATAAGGTTAGATAGATTGCAAGTTAAACGATTTAATGCACGTTTAACAGCATCCAAATTAGCGTTTCTAGTTTAATATAATGCTACGCTTAGGTAACAATTTAGAAAGGAAGGTAGTAAGAGGGTGTATGATGGGAAATGAAAGGAAAAAGAAAATCCCTTTTTAAGACCTATAAGGTTTTGAAAACCTTATAGGTCTGACAAGTTGTAACTAGCCTAAAACAGCTAAACTTTCTTCAATAATTTTGATTTTTGCCTCAGCATCGGCTTTTTTATTTCGCTCGTTGGCAATAATTTCAGGTTTCGCATTCTGCACGAAACGTTCATTGCTCAATTTGGCATCAACTGACTTCAAGAAACCCTTAAGATAAACCAGATCAGCATTTAGGCGTTGGCGCTCAGCCTCAACATCAACATTTTCGGTCAGTGGAATAAAGAATTCATCTTTACCTGCCATAAAAGCTGTTGCACCAACAATTTTATCATTTACAATCTCCGCTTCTGAAACATTGACCAATTTGAAAACAATGTTTAACCATTTTTCGTAATCAAGTTCAGAATTTATTTTGATATTTAAAGGCAAGGCTTCTTTAGGAGAAATCTGTTTCTGATTCCTTACGTTTCTGATTTCGGCCACAACCGTCTTAATTACCTCTGCATCTTTTAATAACTGCTCATCAAAAGCCCCCCCTTTCGGAAATTCGGCCACAATACAGCAATCCATTTCTGCACGATCACCAAACAAATCATCATGCCATAATTCCTCAGTAATGAAAGGCATATTCGGATGCAATAACTTGATGATATTTTCAAAAAAGGCAATCGTAGCTTTGTAACTCTCCGCATCAATCGGCTGTTGGTAAGCCGGTTTAACCATTTCTAAATACCATGCACAGAAATCATCCCAAACCAATTTGTACGTAATCGTTAATGCTTCCGAAAGTCGATATTGCTTAAAGTTGGCTTCAATTTCTACCAATGCCTCATTAAAACGGTTTTCAAACCAGGATATAGCCTGCGTATTTGGGTTTAGCAGGTTTTCATCAACTTCCCAGCCCTTTACCAAACGGAAAGCATTCCAGATTTTGCTGGCGAAATTACGGCCCTGCTCACAATAACTTTCATCGAACATCAAATCATTACCGGCAGGTGATGACATCAACATCCCAACACGAACCGCATCGGCACCATATTTTTCAATCAATCCGATCGGATCTGGTGAGTTACCCAACGATTTAGACATTTTACGGCCTAATTTATCGCGTACAATACCAGTTAAGTATACATTTTTAAACGGCTTTTTGCCCATAAACTCATGTCCGGCCATAATCATACGGGCCACCCAGAAGAATAAAATTTCAGGTGCCGTAACCAGATCATTAGTTGGGTAATAGTAATTGATATCTTTATTTTCCGGATTTTTAAAACCGTCGAAAACCGAAATTGGCCACAACCATGACGAGAACCAGGTATCCATCACATCATCATCCTGTCTTAAAAATGGCGCTAACTGATGTTTGAATCCAGCTTTTTCCTCGTCTGAACAATTTTCATCCAGATGTTTTTTCTTCCAGAATTCCTCTAAAGCTTCATCTTTGGTTTTGGCAACTACCCAGTTTCCTTTATCATCATACCAGGCCGGAATTCTTTGCCCCCACCATAACTGGCGACTAATGTTCCAGTCGCGCACATTCTCCATCCAGTGACGGTAGGTGTTTTCAAATTTATTGGGAATCAGGTTTACTTCGCCGTTCAAAACATCATCCAATGCCGGCTGAGCCATTTCTTTCATCTTCACGAACCATTGCATCGATAGCTTCGGTTCGATAGCGGCATCGGTACGTTCAGAAAAACCTACCTGTGATTTATAATCTTCTACCTTTTCTAAATGACCGGCCTCTTCCAACATTTTGGCAATTTTTTTACGGGCAACAAACCTGTCTTCACCTACTAAAATTACCGCCAGTTCGTTTAAGGTACCATCATCGTTTAAAATATCGGTAACCGGTAAGTTGTGCTTAACACCCAGTTCGTAATCGTTCAGATCGTGTGCTGGTGTTACTTTTAAACAACCCGTTCCAAATTCAATATCTACATATTCGTCTTCAATAACCGGAATTTCGTGGTTAACCAAAGGCACGAAAACCTTTTTGCCTTTTAAATGTGTAAAACGTTCATCATTTGGGTTGATACAGATGGCTGCATCGGCCATAATGGTTTCCGGACGCGTTGTAGCCACAGTTAAATATTCAGGCTCATCCTGATTCTTGCTGCTTGATACCTGATATTTAATGTAATATAATTTCTGGTTTACTTCTTTACGGATTACCTCTTCATCAGAAACTGCTGTTTTACCAGCCGGATCCCAGTTCACCATACGGATGCCGCGATAAATCCATCCTTTTTTGTATAAATGGATAAATGAATCGATAACTGCCTCAGAAAGATCCTCCTCCATGGTGAAACGGGTACGGTCCCAATCACAGCTTGCTCCCAATTTCTTTAACTGTTCTAAAATAATACCACCGTACTTCTCTTTCCATTCCCAGGCATATTTCAAAAACTCTTCACGCGAAAGATCTTTTTTATCTATACCCTGCTCTTTTAACATGGCAACCACTTTTGCTTCAGTAGCGATAGAAGCATGATCGGTTCCGGGCACCCAGCAAGCATTTTTACCCTGCATACGGGCTTTGCGGATCAATACATCCTGAATGGTGTTGTTGAGCATATGCCCCATATGAAGTACACCTGTGACGTTTGGAGGCGGAATGACGATGGTGTAAGGTTCGCGCTCATCAGGTTCTGAGTGGAAAAACTTTTTAGATAGCCAGTAGCTATACCATTTATCTTCTGTTTCTGCAGGATTGTACTTGGTGGAAATGCTCATGAAAAATTGTTATAAAAGCCCAAAAATAGCTAATTAAGCGCAAAGCTGAAAGACTAAAGCAGAGAAAGCCAAAGACTAATACAGATGAGGTATGGATATGCTTTATTTGGCAGATATAAGTATGAGTTTTTAGATAGCAGGTAAAGTATTTTATCTATCCTTGCTTTGTTCTACAATTCAGACGTCAAGCTGGGCTATCAATCAGTTTTGAAAAATTAGGCTGTACAAAACAAGGCTGATCATAAAGTTTTTAATCCACATCCTCAAAAACATCATCCAATGCCAGTTCAAAACCTCGCAATACGGTTGAAGTGATTTTTTCGCTTAGGGCAAATATTTTAGAGGGCTCAAATTTACCCATCTCATTTAAGGTATAAATTAAAATACTTTGATCGCCATGGCTCACTACCCAATATTCCTTAACGCCAAATTCTTCATAAATGCGATATTTATGAAGCAATTCCGTTTTGGTATTGCCAGGCGATAAAATTTCGACAACCAGATCGGGCACACCGATACAACCACGGGCATCCAGTTTGCTCTTATCGCAGATGACACAGATATCTGGTTGTAATACAGTATATACATTCTTATCAGCCTTGCTCTCTTTAGGAAAACGAACATCAAATGGAGCCGAATAAATCTTACACTGTTTGCCTTCCAAGAAGTTACCGATTTTCAAGAAAATACGACCAGCGACTTCCTGATGTGCTCTTGATGGCGCTGGGCTCAGCTTAAAGATTTTACCGGCAATCAGCTCTACCCTTTCAGGAAAAAGCCAGTTTAAATAATTGGCATAGCTATAAGTTAATGACACATCAAGCTCATTGAACTGCCTTACAGGCTCATCATCATTTAAAACAGGATATGGAACTGGTTCAGACATAAACGAATATACTAAAAAAAGTAGCAATCCAAAAATTATTTATGGATTTATATCTTCAAAAACATCGTCCAAAGCCAGTTCAAAACCTGGTAATATGATTGATGTAATTTTTTCGCTTAATGTAAATATTTTAGAGGGTTCAAATTTACCAATTTCATTTAAGGTATAGATCAAAATACTTTTATCGCCCTGGCTCACCACCCAATATTCCTTAACGCCAAATTCTTCGTAAATGCGATATTTATGAAGCAATTCCGTTTTGGTATTACTTGGCGATAAAACCTCTACAACCAAATCGGGTGCACCGATGCAACCACGGGCATCAATTTTACTGCTATTACAAACTACACATATATCGGGCTGTAGAACGGTAAAAATAGCTTCATCATTTTGACTTTCTTTAGGAAAACGAACATCAAATGGAGAGATAAAAACCCTGCAGGGTAGTTTTTCAAGAAAGTTACCTAATCTACGGTATATTTTGCCCAAAATCAATTGATGAAAACTTGATGGCGCAGGACTCATCTTAAAGATTTTACCTTTAATCAGTTCTACCCTTTCAGGAAAAAGCCAGTTTAAATAATTGGCATAGCTGTAAGTTAATGACGCATCAAGCTCATTAAGCTGCCTTACAGGCTCATCATCGTTTAAAACAGGATATGGAACTGGCTCAGACATAACCAAATATACTAATTTTTATAGTAATCTAATTTTCTATTTTTCAACATATCTTGCTAACCGCCAATAAGTTTTCAGCTGGCAATTAGCAGTTACCATTGAATCAGTGAAAAAAAATGTTTTATTCTGAAGACAGTTAACCGATTAACCAATTTAAATAATTAATCCATCAAAAAAACTTCATTTTCTGAATTCTCACTGCATTTAAAATCGCCAGGAGTGCTACGCCAACATCAGCGAAAACAGCCTCCCACATGGTTGCGATTCCGCCTGCACCTAAAATTAAAACAATTGCTTTCACAGTAAATGCTAATATGATATTCTGGATCACTACATTTTTCGTGGCTTTACCTATTTTAACAGCGGTCGCAATTTTAGAAGGTTGATCAGTTTGAATGACTACATCTGCCGTTTCGATAGCCGCATCACTACCCATTGCACCCATGGCCATACCGATATCGCTGAGCGCCAATACCGGTGTATCGTTAATTCCATCGCCCACAAAAGCCACCACCTTGCTTTTATCGCTTTTAATTTCTTCCAGTCTGGCAACTTTATCTTCGGGCAATAAATCTCCGAAATAAGTATCGATTCCCAAACTTTCGGCAACTTTTCTAACGATTGAGGTTTTATCGCCACTTAACATCACCACCTGTTTTATTCCGTTTTCGTGAAGCTGTTTAATGGCATCGGCGGCATCTTCTTTTATTTCATCTGCAATTAAAACATAACCCACGTATTTCTGGTCAATAGCAACCACAACGATACTCTCTTCTATCGAAGTAATTTTAGGCTCAAAATCAATATTGAATTTCTCAAGAAGTTTAGCATTACCTGCCAGAACCTCTTTGCCATTAACCAAACCCTTTAAACCCATCCCGGCAATTTCCTCGATATTTTCGGCAGGATGGATTTCTTTCTGGCCTGCATATGCTACAATAGCTTTCGCAATTGGATGGGTAGATTTCGCTTCTACAGCTGTTAGTAAGCTTAAAAAATCTTTTTCATCTATACTGCTTTCTACTTTCTGAACATTAAAAACGCCTTTTGTTAAGGTGCCCGTTTTATCCATCACAACAGTATTAAGCTTAGTAATTAAATCAAGAAAATTTGAGCCTTTAAAAAGAATACCATTTGCTGATGCAGCACCAATTCCTCCAAAATAACCCAGTGGAATAGAAATCACCAGCGCACATGGACAAGATATAACCAGAAAAACCAACGAACGATACAACCAGGTTTGGAAGTGATATTCACTTCCCAAAACCAAAATTGGAAGAGTGATCAGCGCAAGGGCCAAAAAGAAAACAATCGGCGTATATATTTTCGCAAATTTGCGGATGAAGAGTTCGGTTTTGGCTTTACGTGTAGTGGCATTCTGAACCATTTCCAAAATGCGCGACAATGCACTGTCGGCAAAAGCTTTGGTAACTTTAACTTCGATTACTTTCTCTAAATTAAGCATTCCGGCCAAAACCGATTCACCTTTAACAATGGTGCGGGGTTTGCTCTCGCCCGTTAAGGCAGCAGTATTGAAACTGCTTTTATCGTTGATCAATTCGCCATCCAACGGCGTTTTCTCACCAGCCCTTATCTGTATCGTTTCACCAATTTCTACTTTTTCGGGATCAACATCTTCATATTTTCCATTTCGGAATACATGCGCCACTTCTGCCCTGACATCAAGCAATGCTTTGATATTTCTTTTTGCGCGATTTACCGCAGCCATTTGAAACAGTTCGCCAATAGTATAGAAAAGCATAACCGTTACGCCTTCAGGATACTCGCCAATGGCAAAAGCACCAATAGTGGCAATAGACATTAAAGAGAACTCGGTAAAAAAATCTTTCGCCTTAAATGTTTCCCAAACTTCGCGTAAAACCGGAACACCTACGGGTAAATAAGCCACAATGTACCAGTAAGGACGAATGACCTGAAATGCCGGCAAATTAAAAAGGTTATCAAACGCAATTCCAACCAGCAGCATAACCAATGTTACAATAGCTGGCAAATATGTTTTAAAGACTGATGGATCACCCCCATGATCATGGTTATGCCCGTCACCCTCCTCGTGTGCATGATCATCATGATGTGCATGTTTTGATTCGGCATTTTCTTTACTGCTGCAACAGCTATCTTCGTTATCATGTGAGTGGGTCATTATATACTGTATCTAGTGCATTACCTTCTTAATTACTTATTAAACTTTGAAACTTCAAAAAACATGCTAAGTTTAATCAGTATTTCAAATTTATGGAAAATAATAGGTTTTATTCTGAATCATTCTTGATAGCAATATTTTTCACAAGCGCACAATAAATTTTGTTAAAAAATGTTAATAGTGATATAAAGATTTAAAATCATGAAATCTATCAAAATTCCTTTTTCAGCTTCCGACTTGATCAGACGTCTTGGCTTGGCAAAAATTTATTACTGGTTTAACAAGTAATATTCTTAATATATTACACCAGTATCAATTAGTATTTCCTAAATTTCGCATCATTATTAACTTATTAAGCGAATGAAATACCAAAATTTGAAAAGATATTTTGCGGCGCTGGGTATAATCGCTGCTGGCTTTTCTGCAAATGCACAAACGAAAAAATTTATCGACCCTGCTAATATGGATTTATCCGTTAAACCAGGCGACGATTTCTACACCTACGCGAGTGGTACGTGGATAAAAAACAATCCGGTTCCTGCTAAAGAAACGCGCTGGGGTTCATTTAACGAACTCCGCGATTTTAATATCAATGCCGTTAAATCTTTAGTGGAAGATGCAGCTGCCGATAAATCTGCTCCTGCAGGTTCGGTTAAGCGTAGAGTTGGCGATTTTTATACAGCCGCCATGGATAGTGCGACCATTGAAAAATTGGGTTATACACCTATCAAAGCCGATTTAGCCAAAATCAAGCAAATCAAAAACATCCAGGGTGTGCTTGATCAGGTGGCCTACATGCGCACCAATGGTTTGGGCGGCGGAATGTTTGGTTTGGGTGTTGGCCAGGACCGCAAGAATGTAAACAAATACATGGTGAATATCAGTCAGGGTGGTACAACACTTCCTGACCGTGATTATTACCTTAAAGACGATGCGCGAAGTGTGAAGATCCGCGATGCTTACAACACCTATATGGTAACTTTGTTTACCTTAACAGGAAGTACCGCTGAAGAAGCCAGAAAAAAAGCAGCAACCGTTTATAAAATTGAAAAGCAATTTGCTGAAGCGCAGATGAGCCGTTTGGAAATGCGCGATCCTTATGCCACCTATAACAAGCTTACCGTTGCAGAGCTGAACAAAAAAACGCCTGACATTAACTGGACGACCTATTTACCTAAGTTCAAAATCAAAAATCAAGATACTGTTCTGGTTTCATCGCCTAAATTTATGGCAAGCCTGGATGGAATGTTGAAATCAATTCCTGTTGAAGATTGGAAAACCTATTTAGAATGGAATATTTTAAAAGGTTCAGCTTCTAGTTTAAGTTCTCCGTTTGTAAAGGCAAGTTTTGCTTTCACACAGGCTCAAACCGGTCAGAAAGTGCAAACGCCGCGTTGGCAACGCATGTCATCGCTAACAGATGGCACCATTGGCGAATTATTAGGCCAACTTTATGTAGCTAAATATTTTAAGCCGGAAGCTAAAGAACGCATGAACCAGATGATTGTGAACCTGCGTAAAGCATTCGAAATCAGGATTAAAGGTTTAGAATGGATGAGTCCTGAAACCAAACAAAAGGCCTTAGCTAAATTAAATGCATTTACACCCAAAGTGGGTTATCCCGAAAAATGGAAAAACTACGATGGTTTAGTGATCAATAAAGATACTTATTTCCAGAATTTACGCAATGCAAGCGTTTGGGGTTATAATGAAATGGTTAACCAGTTAGGTAAACCGGTTGATCGTAAACGCTTTGGCATGACGCCTCCAACGGTTAATGCCTACTACAGCCCTACATTAAACGAAATTGTTTTTCCAGCTGGTATTTTACAGTTCCCTTTCTTCGACCCAAATGCTGACGATGCCGTTAACTATGGTGGTATCGGTGCGGTAATTGGTCATGAAATGAGTCATGGCTTTGATGACAGCGGTAGCCAATATGATGCAGCTGGTAACTTAAAAAACTGGTGGACAGCTGAAGACAAAGCTAAATTTGATGCTAAAACCAAAGCTTTGGGCGAGCAGTTTGACGCCTATACGGTGTTAGATACGGTTCATGTAATCGGTAAGTTAACCATGGGCGAAAACATTGGCGATTTAGGCGGTTTAAATGCTGCTTACACTGCTTTTAAAATGACCAAACAAGGTCAAAGTAATGAAAAAATCGATGGTTTTACACCAGATCAGCGTTTCTTCTTGGCCTGGGCGCAGGTATGGAGGGGTAATATTTTACCTGAAAGTGCAGCCCAGTTAATTAAAACAGATCCGCATTCTCCAGGTCCTTACCGTACCATTGGTGCGCCTGTAAATATGGATGCCTGGTATGAAGCTTTTGATGTTAAACCTGGCGATAAACTATACAAAAAACCTGAAGACAGGATCAGAATGTGGTAGATTTGAGGTTGAACGCTGGAAGGTGGAGGGTGTAAGGCTTTTTCACTCGATCATTTAGTGGAGGTTGAAAGTCGAATTTATAAGACTCAATCTCCCTCAACTTTAAAATTTCCATTATCATACATTTAAATATTATAAGCGTCCTGATTATTTCGGGACGCTTTTTTTACAAATGCGGTGCAAGGTCTTCCCATCTCCATTCCCGCCTTGGTTTATGTCCCCACAAACCAATAAATAATTCAACATTTATCCTGTCCCGATGGGCAATGGTTCGTATCCCTAAGAAACAATAACTAATCAACCTCTACCTCAATCAAAAATTAATCCTGCTCGTTTAAACAATTCTTAATTATCATCCTATCTTTGAAAAAACATAATTACCCTATCCATGAAAAGTCCAATTTGCTACTTCTTTATCTTTGCGTTATCCTTATTTTCCCTCTCAGGTTTTTCCCAGGAAAATAACATGATCAGTATTGAGAAATTAATCAACAAAACAGATCCTGCATGGCCACTAGTAAAAAAATGGATTGACTCTGCAAAAAACAAGGTAGAGGTTCTGCCGGTTGATTCTGCAAGGGCGAAGGAGGTTTTATACCACTCACAAATGACAACCTATGCCACACTTGGTTCGGTAATTTACAATACCGGAGGCATTATGGTAGATAACGGGTGGATTAGAATTTTAGGCTCCGGCAGCGAAAGATTAAACAGAAACGTAGCCGATTGGAACAAAGGGAAAACCTTAAAGGAGTATGGCGATAACATTCCCTACCTTTTAGTTGCCGATGATGCAGTAGGCGGCTTTTTTGCCATCAACTACGGCGGTTTGGGCAAAGACATTAAAAATGTGTATTATCTTGAACCCAATACTTTAACCTGGCAACCACTTGGAGCTGGCTATGGCGAGTTTCTCGTTTTTTGCTTCGACAGTGATCTTTCCAAATTTTACAAGGGATTACGCTGGAGCAGCTGGAATCAATTCATTTCCAATTTGGATGGCACCAAAACCTATAGCTTCCGTCCTTATTTATGGGAAGAAGGTACAGACATTGATAAATGCACGCGAAAACTGGTTGGTATTGAAGAAATGTACCGTTTTAATATTATGAAGTCGAAAGAACTGAATGCAGATAAAGGCATAAAAAAAGACGAAACAACAAAAGAAGAAACTAAGGGCGAACAATAATTCCAAGTCAATTTACAGCATAATCCTGCACCTAAAGCACGTGAAAGAAACCTTAGCATAAAAATTAAGCGTATTTTGCCTGTGTTTTCTTTGGTAATTTGGCTAACACCATCGCTCTTGAATCGGCCACCCTTCTTTTTAGCTCATTATCGTTCAATACTTCTAAATTCTCGATCTGGATCCATTGCCGCTTTGCCATATGATAAGCTTGTGAAATGCCGTCTCTGGCAGAGAGTTCGTCAAATTCATCCGGATTACATTTGACAGAAAAACGATTCCCCTCATCAATAGCGATAATGACATAAATTTTTTCTTCTATCATAAAACACAAATGCTCCCATTTCATGCCTTCGGTAGTACCGGGTAAACTTAAACAATATTCTCTGAACGATTCGATATCCATATTTGCTAGGGTTTAGGGTAAGATCAAAGCTAATCACAAAAGATTAAAAGTTAAAGTCCAAAGATACAAGTAGCAAGATGAAAGTATAAAGACAGATAAGATCTTTAATTAATTCTTGATCATTGAATTGCTAATTGATCCTGGAAATCCAAAAATCCTATCCATCCTGTTCCTATATTTGCACCATTACCTTCACAAATAAAATAATCCAAGCCCATGAATATTATAACGCCTACTGCCGACGGTTCAAATACACTTTATAACGAAACCATAGGCGAACACTACCACAGTAAACATGGTGCACTGCAGGAAAGCAAACATGTGTTTATTGATGCAGGTTTGAAATTTGCTTCCACCAACCAGGATGAAATTTCCATTTTAGAGGTTGGTTTCGGCACGGGATTAAATTTTATTTTAAGTTTCGAATATTGTGCAGAAAATAATATAAAACTGAATTATACCAGCATTGAAGCTTTTCCGCTAACTACAACAATAATTGAGCAAACAGGTTATGCAGCATATGTTTCTGAAGAAATATGGACCAGTTTTATTTCCAACTACCCAGAAGCATTAAAAGGCCCTCAAAAACTATCACCACTTTGCACATTAGAAATTCCGCATACTACATTGGCCGAATACCGTGGCAATAAAAAATTTGACCTGATTTATTACGATGCATTTTCGGTACAGCACCAACCCGAAATGTGGAGTGATGAAATTATTGCACATGCCTGCAGTTTCCTGAAGCCTGGAGGAACTTTTGTTACCTACGCCATTACGGGAAAATTAAAAAGAGCGGTTAAAGCCTGCGGATTTAACATAGAAAAATTGCCTGGCGCCCCCGGAAAAAGGGAAATGTTACGGGCAGTTAAAGGGATGTAAAAGATGGGAAATGGATGATGAAAATGTAGGATGTAAATGGAAGATGTAAAATGGAGGATGGATATGGAAGAAATTGGGTCAGAATTTCCGGAGATGGCATTACATAAGAAAAGTCTCCCAACTTATGCCCTCTGCGCCTTACTCTTTGTGTCTTCATGCTCGTGGTAAATCTATGCCCAACAAGGACGGCCACCCAACTCCGTGTGCTCTGCGCCTTTCTCTTTGCGCACTCTGCGGTTAATCTACAACATCATTTTACATAATTTAGAGCCCCTGCCAAACCAGTACAATCTAAATTTGTTAGATTAACATTAACATTCGTATCATGGAAAAAAGAATTTTAGGCAAAACAGATTTACATATTGCACCAATTGTATTCGGAGGAAATGTTTTCGGCTGGACGATTGATGAAAAGAAATCATTTGAAATATTAGATCAATTTTTAGCAAGTGGCTTCAATTTTATCGACACGGCAGATGTATATTCCCGTTGGGTGCCTGGAAATAATGGAGGCGAATCGGAAAAGATTATTGGTAACTGGCTGAAAAAACAAAACAAACGCCACGAAATTATTATCGCAACCAAAGTAGGTTCAGATATGGGACAAGGCAAATCATTGAAGAAAGATTATATCATCAATGAAGTAGAACATTCATTATCTCGCTTGCAAACCGATTATATCGATCTCTATTTTTCGCACTTTGACGATGAAACTACCCCTGTTGAAGAAACTTTAAATGCCTACGAAACTTTAATTAAGGCAGGCAAAGTCCGCTGGATCGGTGCTTCAAATTTTTCTGCCGATCGACTTAGGGAATCTTTAATTTATGCTACCGAAAATGGCTTGCCTCGCTATGAAGTCTACCAACCAGGGTATAACCTTTATGATAGAGCGGACTTTGAGCAGGAACACGAAAAAATCTGCCTGGATTATGATTTGGGTGTTGTGGTTTATTATTCGCTTGCCAGTGGTTTCCTAACCGGCAAATACCGCAGCGAAAACGATCTGAACAAAAGCCAGCGAGGCGGGGGCGTAAAAAAATTCCTGAATGAACGTGGTTTTAAAATTTTAGCAGCCCTTGATCAGGTTGCAGCGCAACATCAGGTGGAGCCGGCTTCTGTAGCTTTGGCCTGGTTAATCAACCATCCGTCTGTTACTGCCCCAATTGCAAGTGTTACTGATTTAAACCAACTAAAGTCGTTTACTGAAGCTGCTAATTTGAAATTGTCAGCAGAAGAAATTTCTCATTTAGATCAAGCGAGTAGTTATTAAAAATATCTCTTATATTTAAATGCCCGATTAATGAAACAATTATTCGGGCATTTTGTATTAAACAGGATTTTTAATAAATATGAAAGAAAAACTATCTTTTCTACCCAAACTGGCACTGGTTCTCTTCTGTTTAATCAGTTTAACCTACATTGCCATTTTAGGCCACTCTTTGCTGGCTCCTTTGCTTTTTTCTTTTTTAATGGCAATCTTACTATTACCGGTAGGCAATTTTTTAGAGCACCGTTTAAAATTCAAAAGGAGTTTGTCAACCTTACTGTCGGTGATTCTGATGATTGCTGTTATTGGCGGAATTGTATACTTTTTTGGCAATCAACTCAGCGATTTATGGGCAGATTGGCCGTTACTTAAAGAGAAAGCAAACGTTTCCTATCACGAACTGCAAAAATGGATTTCGCATACTTTCGGCATAAATTCTCAGAAACAGCTCAGTTATTTAAACGATAGCACTGAAAAAGCTTTGGCTACCAGTGCTGCAATTGTAGCTACAACCCTATCAACCTTATCTTCTACCCTATTGTTCTTAGGTTTCACATTACTATTCACCTTCTTTATTTTAAATTACCGCAGGGTATTATTTACGTTCTTAACTTCTGTTTTTAGCGAAGAACATAAAGAAAAAGTCGCAGAAATTGTGAGCCAGATTCAGTACATCATTAAAAAATACATTATAGGTTTGTTCTTGCAAATGCTTATTGTTACGGTATTAATGATTACGGTGCTGAGTTTATTGGGCGTTAAATACGCTGTTCTATTGGGCTTGGTGGCAGGTATTTTCAATGTGGTTCCTTATTTGGGAATATTCTTTGCCTTACTGGTAAGCTGCCTGATCACTTTCGCTACCGCAGGTGCTGGTAAAGTATTGCTTGTTTTAATTGCTTATGTTGGGGTGCATGCCATAGATGGAAATGTGCTGATGCCATTAGTAGTAGGTTCTAAAGTAAAAATAAATGCTTTATTTGCTTTTATCGGTATCGTTGTTGGCGAAATGATCTGGGGCATCTCAGGCATGTTTTTATGTATTCCATATTTGGCCATCTTAAAAATAATTTTCGATAGAGTAGATGGCTTAAAACCCTGGGGCATATTAATGGGAGAAGAACACAGGCCCGATAAAAAGAAACGGGTTTACCGGATTACAAAAAAGATTAAATTAGAAGAAAAAGATTAAAATGGCCGAAAACAGATCGCCTCATATTTTAAGCACTTCTGCCAATCTCCTGGGTATTTGCTTTATTGTACTCACGTCTTTGAAAAAACTCGCACTCAACGATGGCTCGCTGATTGACGAATTTGCCGTAGCTGCGGTAATGTTTTTTATGACCAGCTGCATCTTATCTTTTATCTCAATGAGAAGACAAAAAACAACAAGCCAGCGGCTGGAAAAAGCCGCCGACTTCATCTTCTTATCCGGCCTTTTGGTATTGTTTGTTGCTACAATACTAATTGCATTTAATTTAATAAAGTAAATCGGTCGAATTAATGAAACCCCTATTTGTCCTGGTAATCGTTTATGTAGCGCTGATGGCTTTTGGCCCACACACGACCTTTGATAAAGGAGATATTTTTGCAGGTAATATGGCAATGGCCGCAATGCTGGTATTTACCGCTGTTGGCCATTTCAAATTTAAAACCAGTATGGCGGCCATGGTTCCACATTTCATTCCGAAAAAAGTAGAAATTGTACTTTTAACAGGGGTTCTGGAAATCTTATTTGCAATCGGATTGGTTATACCCAGCACAAGGTATTTCTCCGGAATAGCATTAATTATTTTCTATATCACTATTCTGCCAGCAAATATTTATGCTGCCAAAAACCGCATCAATTACGAAAACTTATATAAACCAGGCCCCGGACCAAAATATTTATGGTTCAGAATTCCTTTTCAGTTTTTCTTAATCGCCTGGGTTTGGTACTTTAGCGTTCGATAAATCTATTTCAACCATAAAATATGCCTAACAATCCAATTCCTGCAAGCGCCAATAATCCAGCTGATGCCTTTACACGTTTACTTACGGTTTTAGATACCTTGCGCACGCAATGCCCCTGGGATAAAAAGCAGACCATGGAAACGCTGCGCCATTTAACTATTGAGGAAACTTATGAGTTAAGCGATGCCATTTTAGAAGGCGATTTAGACGAAATTAAAAAGGAACTTGGCGATGTGATGATGCACCTCGTTTTTTATGCCAGAATTGCTTCAGAAACCAACGATTTTAACATTACTGATGTTTTAAACGGCGTCTGCGATAAACTGGTAAACCGCCACCCACATATTTATGGCGATATTGAGGTAGAGACTGAAGAAGATGTTAAACGCAACTGGGAACAGATTAAGCTAAAAGAAGGCAACAAATCGGTATTGGCTGGTGTGCCCTCTTCACTGCCAGCATTGGTTAAAGCTGCCCGTATTCAGGAAAAAGCACGTGGAGTAGGCTTTGATTGGGAAGATAAAAACCAGGTATGGGAAAAAGTAGAGGAGGAATTGCAGGAGTTTAAAACTGAATTTAATGTAGCAGATAATACGGCAATCGATATCGAAAAAGCTGAGTCAGAATTTGGCGATGTATTGTTCTCATTAATCAATTATGCCCGTTTTATCAATATCAACCCGGAGAATGCATTAGAGAAAACCAATAAAAAATTTATCAAACGTTTCCAATACCTGGAAAATAAAGCAAAGGAAAACGGAAAGGCCTTAGCCGATATGACACTTGCAGAAATGGATGTATATTGGAATGAAGCGAAGAAAATATAGCTAAAAAGAGTGAATTCGCAAATTTAATATAAATTTGCGATTATGATTCAAGAGCAATAGCTGATTACGCCCGATAACCTGAATGAATTTTTATCATGAGTAAAAATCCCCATCAACATAATACCATTTACCATCTTCTAACCTGAAGTTAGATTTTTCATGCAACACTTGGGTCTGAAATTTTTTGTTCAGATAGTAGGCCTTAAACTCTACCACATCAAAAGCGGAAAAAACAATCTCGAGCTTTAGCCATCTGGTATTTTTCGCACTGCTTAAATAACCCCTTCTAGAATGGTTCTTTCTTTTGCTGATATGCGTAGTTTCATAAAGATAATCTGCATCAGCGACTACAAAGGCCGAATATCTGGAACGCATTAAAGCCTCGGCAGTTGGCGCTGTTTTCGTTTTTAAGTGATAAGGCTGGCAACATTGCTGAAAAGTTATTCCGCTTCCACAATGACAGTTTATTGAATCCATATTAAAATTTACAGCACAAAAGTATCATTTAATATTCCTGCTGCTAAAATTTCCGTAAAATTGCAGCAGAATAATGAGGTATTTCTTTCATATTGCCTATCAAGGCCAGCACTACAATGGGTGGCAAAAACAACCTGGTATAAAAAGCGTTCAGGAAGTTATAGAACAAACCCTGTCGAAGATTTTAAAATCGCCAATTGCCATTAACGGCTGCGGCCGTACTGATGCACACGTGCATGCCAGTCAGTTTTTCTTCCATGCTGATATCGAAAAAGAGATCAATCCCAATCTGCTTTACATTTTGAATAAAGCTTTACCTTCCAATATCGCCGTGTTCGACATTATTAAAATGGAAGGCAAGCCGCATGCAAGGTTTGATGCTGTACAGCGTAAATATGACTATTTTGTCCATACCTACAAAGATCCTTTTTTAACTAACCAAAGTTCTTTTTATCTATTAAACGATTTAGATTTTGATAAAATGAAAGCTGTGGTAAAATTATTACCTCAGTATAAAGACTACAGGGCTTTTTGTACGCATCCGGATAAATATGAACATACCATCTGCAACGTAATGGAAGCCGATTTATTTGTAAACCCAAAGGGCGACAGATTAAGGTTTCATATTGCCAGCAACCGCTTTTTGGGTAAAATGATCCGCTTGATTATGGGCAAAATCCTGATGGTAGGCAAAGGACAGCTCAGTTTTGATGAGTTTGAAAGCGAACTCATTACCCTTAAACCTTCCAAAATATCATTACCTGCCCATCCTACCGGCCTATATCTTTCCAAAGTTACTTATCCCTATCTAAACCTCGAACCACGGACTGAATTTATCCACAGTACACAAGGTACAGAATGGATCTCGATTGGAGTGTAGCGTTTTTATTATCAACTCCGTTTAAGGGGTATGAATGTCCAAATCTGTATTGTCCTTTTCATCCTCATTCTATCTTTAGGCTCCAAAAAAACACCAATGTAGATGTTTTTGGAGTGTAGTATCGATGATCACCATGTTTGCACCTGAAATCAGCCGGTTGCATTATGGGATGGAAATTCAATATTGCACCAGATGCCAATTTACAAATCTTTGAAAGGAATCCATACTTTCAAATATGACCTTGGCAATTTGAGGATATCAGTGTATGGACAGCAGCTTTTGACTGGAATATGATTTGAGACGGGGTTCTTCATCAGAAATGGAATATTGCACAAGCCGTAAAGGTGTGAGTAAGCAAGGGCATAGTTTAGGTTGCTTGGGCATCGGGAAATGATCTGTCCGGTGTCCCAAGTTTTTTATTTAAACCGGATTGCCTTAAGTGGCGAAACCTTACTCACCAGCAACGAAGGAATAATCAAAACGGCTAAACAAACCACTACCGTAACGATATTAAGCAACAGCACATCAATAAAATGAAACTCTATGGGTGCATAAGCTAAAAAGTATGAAGCCTGGTTAAGCTTAAAAATGTGCGTAGACTGCTGTAAGAACCCAAGACCTAAGCCCAGAATATTCCCTAGTAACAATCCTATACCGATTAAATAAGCCGCATTGTAAAGGAAAATTTTCATAATGCTCCAGTTGCTTGCCCCGAACGACTTTAACATACCGATCATATTGGTCTTTTCCAGAATCATAATCAACAAGGCTGTAATCATATTAATTACACCTACTATGAGCATCAGGATCAATAATACTTTGGTATTTACATCAAGAAGGCCTAACCAGGTAAAAATATTAGGAAAATTTTCTTCAATGGAATACGAGCGTAAACTACGTGGGAGACTTTCATAAATATGATCGGAAATGGGTTTAAGTTTGCTGAAATCCTTAATCCTGATTTCTACGCCACCAATTTCATTAGCTTTCCAGTTATTCAGTCGTTTAATGATATTCAGATTGCCCAGTACAAAGCCCTTATCAATATCTTCAACGCCAATATCGTATATACCTACAATTTTAAATTTACGCGGGCGTAACTGGTTTTGAACAAAGTACATGATAAAATCATCGCCTGTTTTAAGTTTTAACCGGTTAGCTGTGTATTTCGAAATCAGTAGCTCCTGCATGGCCGCCGTACTATCAGAAAAATCGATAATGGTGCCGCTGATAATATGCTGTTTAATGTAATCCCATTTATAGCTTTTATCTATCCCCTTAAAGTTGATGCCCTCAATTTCATTATTGGCTGATAGAATACCAGGTTTTGTAGCAAAAGGGTAATAATATTCAATATCAGGATTATTTTTGAGCATCTTTTCCGTTTCCCGATCTAAAATAAAGGGAGAATGCTCAAAAGAATTATTCAGATCGTAGCGGGTAATTTGTATATCGCCTAAATATCCCCTCACTTTATCCTGAATTTCAGTTTTAAAGCCCTTGATAATGGCTATGGAAAGAATCATAACAGCCAGGCTCAACATCACGCCTGCTATTGCAATACGTACAATGAGTTTTGAAAAGGTACGTTCAGATTTAATGGCTATCCGCCCTGCTATGAAATATTCGAAATTCAATTTAATCGGTTTGTATTAACAAAAATGCTCAATTCCTTTTTAAAAATGGCATTTTCGAAAATAAATAACCAACTTTAAATATCAATCGTTAACTTTTAAAAAGAAAACGCCAATAGCATAATTAAAATATCCTGTAAATTGTTTTATTATAATATCCAGAATACACTAAAATGAAAAAATACATCAGCTTTACTTTAACTAGTTTAATTGCTTTATCTGCATGTGGGCAGCCCAAACCGCAGGAGCAAGAGGTTTTGGGCAAGAATAGCCCGGAAAACAAAAAACTCATGATTAAGAAAGCAAAGTTACCAACAGCCATTAAAACCGGTGCAGAGCAAACCGAAAAATATCTGCCGTTGTTAAAGGGCAAACGTGTTGGCATGGTGGTTAATCCGACCTCTGTTATTGGTACGCAAACATCAGTTGATAGCCTTTTGAAAAGAGGAGTAAAAATCCAAAAGATATTTGGTCCTGAGCATGGTTTTAGAGGCAATGCCAGCGCTGGTGTGAGTGTTAATGATGATACTGACACTAAAACAGGAATAAAAGCCGTCTCCCTTTATGGCAAACATAGTACGCCTACAGCTGAAGATTTAGCTGATATTGATATTATGGTTTTCGATATTCAGGATGTAGGTGTTCGTTTTTACACCTATATCAACACTTTGCAGCATGTGATGGAAGCCTGTGCCGCAAACCATAAGCCTTTACTGATTTTAGACCGACCAAATCCAAACGGTTATTTAATCGACGGACCGATTTTAGATCCTAAATTTAAGTCGGGCATTGGCATACAACCTATACCTATTGCGCATGGTTTAACAGTTGGAGAATATGCACAGATGTTAAATGGCGAAGGCTGGTTGAAAGATAAGGTGAAATGCAAAATTACCATTATCAAAAATGCCAATTACGATCATAACATGGAGTATACTTTACCGGTTAAGCCCTCTCCTAACTTAAACACACAGCAAGCTATTTTACTTTATCCATCTACCTGTTTATTTGAGGGAACTTACCTAAATCATGGCCGTGGAACCATGTTTCCTTTTACTATTGTTGGGGCGCCTTACCTAAAAGGTAAATTCGATTTCAGTTTTACCCCAAAAAGCATAAAGGGGATGGCAGAAACACCATTATTTCAAGATCAGGTTTGTTATGGCTTAGATTTAAGAACTTACGATACAGCCGAACTGCGCAAAACCAAACAGATTAATTTATCATGGTTAATTTCATTGTATCAGGCATCGCCCAAAAAAGAAGATTTTTTTAATACCAAACTGAGTAAAGAAATGGGTGTCATTGAAAGACTGGTGGGTGTAGCTGATTTCAGGCAGCAGATAATTGACGGTAAGACTGAAGCAGAGATCAGAGCCAGCTGGGAACCAGGCTTAAGTGCGTACAAAACCATGCGTAAGAAATACTTGCTTTATAATTAATGTGAGAATGATTGAATGAGCGCGTGCGAGAATGAAAAAATGATAAATTTTAGAAGATTTTAAACTTAACGTATTCTGATTTGTTATGATTTAAAAGGATAAAGATTTATTAAATCATTCAAAATTCATTCATTCAATCATTATAACATGAGCGGTCCAAAAGTTAAAAGCGATAAACCAGGAAGCAATTACGAGAAAGAGGTACCTAAAGGAAGGGAGCCTGTTGACCATAAAACCGTCAGACACGAAAACGACAGCACCCCCAACAAGCCGGTTCGCACCAATAATCCCGCTAAACAGCGCGAAAACGAAGAGCAACCGGTACAGCCGATCAAGAAAGCACCTAAAGCATAAATTATCGTTCAGACTGCATCTGATGGTATGAGCTGAACGATTATTTTATTTTTAAAGCAAAGAAAAAAGTGGCACCCTCTCCAGCAGTGCTTTCTACCCAAATCCTGCCGCCCTCACTTTTTATAATTTCAGCTGAGATATAAAGGCCTAAGCCCAAACCCGGGTAGGTATGTTGCAAGTTACCATCTACACGGTAAAACTGATCGAAAACCAGGTGTTGCAAATCCTCTGAAATACCAATACCATAATCTCTGACACTTAATATCACTTCTCCGTCTTGACTATAGGTAGCAACATCTATTTCATCGGCATCGGTAGAGTATTTAATTGCATTAGATAAAAAATTAGTAATAACCTGCCCAATGCGTTCCTTATCAGCGAAAACGATGGCATTACTTTCCAGGTTACAAATGATCTTATGTTTTGAACTGATGTGCTGCATTTCATCTACAATATCTTCAACAACAGCATCAAAATCAAATTCAATTGGGTTGAAAGTCATTTTCCCTGATTGAATTTTAGTTACATCAAGTAAATCGCCGATCAGGCCCGTTAACCGGTTCAGCTGCTGGTCCATTTTACGTACCATTGTCGCCTTTTTTTCGTCTCCCTCACTCCTGATCATGCGTTCAAGCACCTGGGCATACGCCTTAATACTGGTTACGGGTGTTTTTAACTCATGACTGGCGATCCCTAAAAATTCATCTTTTTGCTGTTGCAGCTGCACTAGCTTTGTCACATCCGTTGCAGCGTGGATAATGGCATACACTTGCCCGTTAGCATCTTTTATCGGTTTATAGGTAAAGCTGAACCAGCGTTTCTGTTCTTTACCATCAATAATCACCATGAATTCTTCCTGATCAGCATGGTAACTTATTCCTGTTTGATATACTTTTTTCAAAGTTTCAACTGATGGCTGTAAGTTTAATTCAGGTATGGCTTCAGCAACGGTTTTACCGATTACGCTTTTATCCTTTCCCCAAAACCGGAGCATTTCATCGTTCGCAAGGCTGATTACCATGTTTTCTGTTTCATAGTAAGCCGTGGCCATCGGTATATCATACATAAAGTTGCGAAAGCGTTCTTCGCTTTTAGCAGCCTCCATCTTTGATACAACCTGTAAGGTAATTTCGTTAGCGACTACCATAATGCCGGTAACCTCTCCATCCTGACCAAATATTGGATCGTAAACAAAGTTGAAATAAAAATCATCTTCAACCCCGTTATGCTCCAATCGGGCTTTCGTTTCGTAGCCATAATGAGCAACACCGCTGTTGTAAACCTGTTGTAACAATTCTGGAAAAGGCTGATTGGCAATTTCAGGCAATCCATCTAAAAGTTTTAAACCGATTACAGCTTTACTTTTCCTCCATATCTTTAGCAGATCATCATTGGCATCTTCTATAATCAGGTCTCTGCCTTTTAAAATTCCAATAGCCACAGGCGCATCGTAAATCATCTGCCTTAACAGGGCTTCACTCTGCTCTACTTTAAACTTTGCATTTACTAATTCGGTAACATCTGTAGCATTATTTAAAATACCCCATACATTACCATCTGAATCAAGCAGCGGTTTATAAGTAAAATCGAAATAAAAAGTTTGGAGTACATTATCATTTAATAGCACGGCCTTATCTTCTTTGGCTTCATAAGGCATGCCGGTGCTTCTTACCTGTTTAAGAATATCAAGAAAGGGTTGATCTTTCAACTCCGGCAGCGCCAGAGCCAATTCTTGACCTATTACAGATGCTTCTCTTCCCCAAGCTTTAAGCATAGCCTTGTTGGCTACCTCTATAATCATATTTTCTCCGGTATAAAGCGCAATGGGCATTGGAGACTCCTCTATAAGCGTATTAAAAATATTAGCTTTATCGGCGAGATTAGTTTGCATAATTGGGATAAAAGACAAATATAGTTGCTTTTTTACTTGCTACCAGATTTTAAAAAAGATAATAACACCTTTTCATTATGCTCTAAACTCACCTTTCCTTTAAGTGCATGGTTATTCATTTTTTTAAGGTATTTTTCAAGCTGATTATTCTCGTAAGCCGTAAGCAAAAGCGGATAAACGTAAGAGCTTTTACATACCGCCCGGGTGTTACCTAATTTTTTGGCTACACAATCTAAAACGGCAACAATTTGTTTTTTACTATTTAAACCTGCATTTTCATTCACCTGGCATTGGGCAAACTGCCGAAGGGCTTCGAGGGTACCTCCCCAGGTTCTGAAATCTTTCGCCGTGAAATCATCGCCTGTAATTTCTTTAATATAGGCATTTATTTTACCGGAATCGATGCTTTTATGTTCGCCATCAGGTGTATAAAACTGAAAAAGCTCCTGACCAGGAATATCACGGCATTTTTTAACGAGTTTTGCCAGCGAACGATCGTTAAGTTCCAGTTTTTGCTGCACGCCTTTTTTTCCCACAAAATCCATGGTAATTTTACTTCCGTTTATTTTTACATGCTTATCACGTAGGGTGGTAAGACCAAAAGATCCATACAGCTGTTTGTAGCTTTCATTTCCTACCCTGATTAATGTTTTTTGAAGTACATCAACCGAAATAGCCAGCACCTTCCGTTCGTCGAAATCTTTGCGGCGGAGGTCTTTCTGTAGATTTTTCCTGGCTTTTGGCAGAGATTTCCCAAACTCAAGCAGGCGGAAATATTTATCCTCCGCACGTCGGCTGGTCCATTTTGCATGGTACTTGTATTGTTTTCGTCCCGCGGCATCAATTCCCGTCACCTGTAAATAAGCATTAGGTTTATTGGCAATCCATACATTTTGCCATGCGGGCGGAATAACCAGCGCTTTAATCCGGTCCAGGTGTTTGTCATCTGTAATTTTATTTCCGTCTTTATCTACATAATAAAATTTTCCTGGTTTTCCTTTACGGTAAATACCAGGCATGGCATCAGTTACATACACCAATCCGCTCGCTTTTACAACATCTTTACCTTGTACCATTTTTTGGCTATAAGTATGGGTTTATTTTTAGTTATTTTGCAAAACTAAACGTGGATGACCACGTTATTTCAGAAACACAACACTTTCGTATGAAAATAGTTTTTATGGGTACACCCGATTTTGCGGTAGCCTCTTTAGATGCCTTGGTACAAGCCAATTTTGATGTGGTTGCAGTGGTTACTGCGCCAGACAAGCCTGCAGGGCGTGGGCAGAAACTAAGTGAAAGTGCGGTAAAAAAATACGCGGTAGAAAAAGGGATTGCTGTTCTGCAACCCGAAAAATTAAAAAATCCTGAATTTATTGAGCAACTCAAATCATATCAGGCAGATTTACAGGTTGTAGTGGCTTTTAGAATGTTACCAGAAGTGGTATGGAATATGCCGCCAAAAGGCACCATTAATCTTCATGGATCGCTCTTACCGCAATACCGGGGTGCGGCTCCAATAAACCACGCCATCATAAATGGAGAAAAAGAGAGTGGCGTAACCACTTTTTTCCTCACACATGAAATTGATACCGGCAATATTATCCTAAGCGAAAGTACCCCAATCGCTGATAACGAAACCGCTGGCGACCTGCATGATAAACTGATGCACATTGGTGCTAACCTATTAGTAAAAACGCTTAAAGCCATTGAGGCCGGTGAGGTTAGCGAACAACCGCAGCCACAAAGTGGCAACTTAAAACATGCGCCGAAAATTTTTAAAGAAGATTGCAAAATCGACTGGAACAACCCGGTACAAATGATATATAACTTAATCCGCGGGTTAAGCCCATATCCTACCGCCTTTACTTTTTTAAATGATAAAACCTTAAAAATATTTAAGGCCGAAATAGAGCATAAAGAACCAGGTATTGTTGCCGGAGGCTTTTTAACCGACGGCAAAACTTTTTTAAAATTCGCCGCTAAAGATGGTTTTATCAAACTATTGGATATTCAGTATGAGGGCAAAAAACGCATGCCGATAGAAGATTTTTTAAGAGGAATACGGTTGTAGGTAGTCCTTAGTCTAAAGTCTTTAGTCCGAAGTCATCAGTCTGGAGTCGAATAACTTATATTACATGTCATCCTGAATGCAATGAAGGATCTTTTAAATAAAGCTAGATTTTTTATTTAAGAAATCATACTTCGATCATCCGCCTGCAACGGGCAGCATTATCCCGATTAGGAACTTTTTATCTTGAAGGAAATTTTATCGGGATTAAGCAAAGGGCGGGACTAGCGGAACCGAAACACCACAAACTTTGTTTTCCAAAAAAGTAATGAGTGCTTCAGTAAATAAACAACCAAACAAAAATGAATCAATGACTAATCAACTTATAAACTAAATGGCGTTCAGCTTCTCCGACAAAAACTTCGAAACCTCGTTAAAATAACGTTTCCTACCATAGCCCATTACCCATTGTATGCCTTGCGTGGCATTGGTGATAAAAACTTCTTCAGCTTCTTTTAAGATTTCCGGATTGATCTGCGCCTCAATCAAAGGCATATCGTTCATTTTGCACAACTGCATAATAGCTGTACGCATTACGCCGCTGATGCAACCTTCGGCAAGGGCTGGTGTATAAATCTGTTTGTTGTATACCACGAAAACATTTGCACTGATGCTTTCGCAAAGAAAACCATATTGATTCAGGATCATGGCCTCATCCAGGCGGTGCTGACTTTTAAAAAGCCCGGCCATAACATAAAGCAGTGCATTAGCTGTTTTAAAATTCGAGAGTTTATTAACTGGTTTGGTCATTTCGTCAAAAACATCAATGATCAAACCTTTGCTGTTTAACTCGTATGTAGAGGCTTTTAACGGAATACCCTCCAGAATATAACCTGCTTTATTAATTTCAGGTGTATATACTCCAGCTCCTCCCCTGTAAACAGAAAGTCGGAACCGAACATTGCCGTTCCATTTGTTCCTTTTTGTCAAATCAGCTGTTTTCTGGCGCAGAAAATAATCGTCCATCAAAGCATGTCCGTCTATTTTTAGTGCTTTCATGCCAGCACTTAACCGATCAGCATGTAAGTCTGCAAATTGCAGCTTATTATTGATCATACGCATACTTTCAAACAATCCATCGCCAAATTTGAAACTTCGGTTAGCCGCTGTCAAAATTGGGGCATCAACCGCCTGAAATTCATCATTAAATAAGAGGTACTCCTGAAGCATATTTTATGATGTTGCGATATAATTTTCCCATTTGGTTAATCCGGCTTTAAAATCGGGCGGTAACGGCGATTCAAAATACATGTACTCTTTAGTAGTGGGATGGATAAAACCCAGACTTTGCGCATGCAGGGCCTGACGGGGCAGCAATTCAAAACAATTGTCTACAAACTGTTTGTATTTATTAAACGTAGTACCTTTTAAAATCTTATCCCCACCATACATGGCATCGTTAAACAAGGGATGACCAATGTGTTGCATGTGAGCCCTGATCTGGTGCGTACGGCCGGTTTCGAGTTCGCAACTGATCAAAGTAACATATCCCAACCGCTTTAATACTTTATAATGCGTTACAGACCATTTGCCTTTTTCTTCATCATCATAAATATCCATTACACGGCGATCCTTTACACTACGGCCAATATAACCCGTAACGGTACCATCATTTTCAATATCGCCCCAAACCAATGCAATATATTTACGGGTAATGCTGTGATCGAAAAACTGGCGCGCGAGGTGGGTAATCGACTTTTCATTTTTACTGATCAACAGTAAGCCTGAAGTATCTTTATCAATGCGGTGCACCAGGCCCGGGCGGCCGTCATTTCCGGGTAGCTGAGGGAGTTGCTCAAAATGGAATGCCAAAGCATTAACCAATGTTCCGGTATAATTATTGAAACCAGGATGTACAACCATCCCGGCAGGTTTGTTTACCACGAGTAAATCACCATCTTCGTAAATAATATCCAGTGGAATATCTTCGGGATAAACTTCTGTATCTCGTGGCGGATGAGGTAAAACGATAGATATTTCATCAAATGGCTTAACTTTATAACTGGCCTTTATCTGTTTCTGGTTAACCAGTACGTTTCCTGCATCAATTGCATTTTGAATACGGTTTCTAGAGGCATTTTCTACACGTACCATCAAAAATTTATCGATACGCAGTAACGACTGCCCTTTATCAACAATAATTTTTAAATGTTCGTATAACTCCTGTTCTTCTGATTCCTGCAATCCAGCCACATTTTCCATGGCGCAAAAATAAACTTTTAACTTCAAGATTTTTTTAATGATTGCAGTTTTCGCAAAAACAGCATTATATTTACTAACAATGAAAATCTTTTAAATCTTCCTCTATGAAAAAATACTACACCTTAAAGGCGATGTGTGCCTTAATTTTATTAATCACTGCTCAAAAGGCTAATGCACAACAGAATGTTGGAGACCTTTTTAAGTCTGGTCCCGCCGATGCGACTAAATTAATCAATGCTTATTTCGATCCCTTATACAAAGGTTTGGGCATTGGCTTAACGGATGGCTGGAGTAATACCGCAAAATCTAAAGGTTTGTTAAAATTCGATGCCCGCTTTTCGGTTTCGGGCGCCATTGTGCCACAATCAGCCCGCAGCTATGATGTAAATACGCTGGGCCTGAACAATATCAGGCCGGCAGTTGGTTCATCATCTATAGGTCCCACTGCTTTTGGTAACGACGAGGTTGGCGGGAAAATGCAGATCTACACTAGTAACGGACAACCTACTACATCATTTTTTAATCTTCCTAAAGGTTTGGGCTTCCATGTTGTACCTGCAGTACAATTACAGGCTACCTTGGGACTGCCCAAAAACATTGATGTTACTTTAAGAGCTATGCCTAAAATAAAACTGGGTAGCGACCTTGGAAGTTTATCAATGATCGGCTTTGGTGCAAAAGTAGAATTGCTGCCACTTTTTATGGGTTCGACTACAGAGAAATTGATTCCGGTAGATATTGCTGTAGCAGGAGGATTTACCCAATACAAATATAATTTGCCGTTGAATATTAACAATAATGCAAATTCAGACCAACGCATTGATGCTAAATTCAATGGTGTAAATTTTGACGCCATCGTATCAAAACAAATTTTATTCTTTACGCCATTTGCAAGTGTGGGGTATCAAACGTCGAATACAGATTTAAAGGCTTTGGGTACCTACTCTTTTGATACCGGTAATAACCAATCAGTAAACTACACCGACCCGATTGCTGTAAATCAAAGGGATATCAATGGCGTAAGAGCAAGTTTAGGCTTTCAGCTAAAGTTTGGTTTCTTTAAGTTTTATGGTTCCTATACGCAGGCCAAATACAGCATGGTTAATGCCGGTATCGGTTTAGGCATTGGTAAATAAAAAACTTACAGCATAATAATGGTTCAAAAACACCTGAAATATTCAGGTGTTTTTTATTTTTACACGTGTTTGAAGAAATATATAGCCCGATACAGAAAATAGCATTTCCACCTTTAAAAAACCTGTTCGTTAAAAGGGATGATCTTATAGACCCCTACATTTCGGGCAATAAGTGGCGTAAACTCAAACATATTCTAGCTAAAGCCAAAGCCGACCGCAAGACGCATCTGGTTACTTTCGGTGGTGCCTACTCCAATCACCTGGTCGCTACAGCAGCTGCAGCATCACGTTCAGGGTTTACATCAACCGCTTTTGTACGTGGGGAAGAAGTAAAAAATGAGATGTTATTGCTTTGCCGGTTATTTGGGATGAAACTCATTTTCACCGACCGTGAAAGTTATCGGGATAAGCATAATTTGTTTAATTCAAATTTTGCTTCTGATGAACAGGCTTATTTTGTAAATGAGGGAGGCGCCTCTATGGAAGCCACTATTGGCTGTGCAGAGATAATTGACGAATTAACAGTACCTTATGATCACATTTTTTGTGCTGCCGGAACGGGAACCACAGCGGCAGGGCTGCTGCGCGGAATCCAGCAGCATGGACTAGCTACAAAACTACATATCATCCCGGTGTTAAAGGGGGCTTCTTTTATTCAGGAAGAAATTGCAAAATACACACCAGTGTCTAATCATCTCAAACTTCATCTTGATTATCATTTTGGTGGCTATGCCAAAACCACTCCCGCACTGATTAGTTTCATCAAGAACTTTACGGCAAAAAGCGGACTGCTTTTAGATCCGGTTTATACGGCTAAAATGTTTTATGCCATTCAGGATTTAGCAAAACAAGGCATTATTGGCAAAGAAGAAAAGGTATTGGCTATTCATACCGGAGGCCTGATGGGCCTTTTTGGAATGAAGGACAAGTTTTAGAAAGTCCTGCTTACTTAAGAGTTTTGGTCATTTTTGAGCGGCTTGCAGATCCAGAGCCTTGTGCTTCTCTCCCCAACTTTCCAGTTGTTTTATAATGGCTTTAAGTTCGTAACCTATCGGTGTGAGTTCGTATTCTACACGTGGTGGTACTTCAGCATAAACCGTTCGCTTAACAATTTTGTTCTCTTCCAGTTTTCTGAGTTGAAGAGTCAACATCCGTTCGGTAATATTAGGCAACAATTTTTTCAGTTCACCAAATCTGAGTTTGCCGTTAATTAGCCAGGAACAGATGACCAATGCCCACTGCCCACCAATAATATTGGCCGCATAAACCTCTGGACATTCCTCGGCCAATGCCTGTTTATTGGCGTAATTAGTCGATGTTTCCTTGATTTTAGACATTACTTACATTTTTTATAGTACCATACAATTGGTTGCCAATATACATATTCTACGTAAGCCACCTTATTTTTGTAGTTAATAATTTAAGACTGCTAAAATGAAAACACTCATTATCGTCATTCATCCTGATATTCAAAACTCTGTTGTTAACAGAAGGTGGATCGAAGAACTTGGTAAATTCCCTGATAAATTCCATGTGCATCAATTGCATGAAGTTTATCCTGATGAAAAAATTAATGTGCCTGCTGAGCAAAAACTGATCGAAGCATATGAAAAGATAGTATTTCAGTTCCCTTATTATTGGTTTAACTGCCCGGCCTTTTTTAAAAAGTGGCTAGATGAAGTCCTTACGCATGGTTGGGCATATGGAAGCAAAAGCGGCTACAAGGTTGCGGGAAAGAAAATTGCACTGGCCATTTCATTAGGTGTAGACCAGGAGGAACTCAGTTCTTCAGGTATTTACAAATATCCACTTGAAGAACTCACACGTCCTTTTGAGCTTTCTTTTGAATATGTTAAGGCCGATTATAGACCATTTTTCGCCTATTATGGAATTGAGCATAATGCTTCAAAAGAATGGGTTGAAAAAAGTGTTCCGCTGTACCTGGATTTTCTTGACAAATTGTAAGATATCATTCATATCTCTTAATTTAAGAGTAAAAAATGTATTGCTCAAATGCGATTTTACAGAAAAAGTTTTCCACATCTATGAAGTCCAAAATCGGTTTTTGTCTATAATCATACTTTAAACTGTTTAAACCTATTTTTTACGCAAAGTGTAGAAAAAGTGCTTAAATTTTGATTTTAGGCACATTTAACTAAATTTGGATTATACCAAAACCAAGTTTATGTATCAATTAACAGTACCTGCAGATCGCGTTAACGAATCGTTAAGTAAACACATTTTGGCCGATGGTTTCGACCTGACTTATGATATGGAAAAAAGCCATGGCGCTTACATTTACGACTCTAAATACAATAGGACTTTACTCGATTTTTTCACTTGTTTTGCTTCCGTTCCTTTAGGTTACAACCACCCAAAAATGGTTGATGATGAAGCTTTTAAAAAGAATCTTTTACTGGCTGCTCTGGCCAATCCATCAAATTCCGATGTTTACACCCAGCAGTATGCACAATTCCTGGAAACATTTTCCAAAATTGGCATTCCTGATTATCTGCCCCATGCTTTTTTTATTGCAGGTGGAGGCTTGGCGGTAGAAAATGCCATTAAGGTTGCCATGGACTGGAAAGTTCAAAAAAACTTTGCCAAGGGATATACCGAAGAAAAAGGTTTCAAGGTTTTGCACTTCGAAAAGGCTTTTCATGGCCGTACGGGTTACACACTGAGTTTAACCAATACCCTGCCAGATAAAACAAAATGGTTTGCCAAGTTCAATTGGCCAAGGGTAGCTGTTCCGGAAGTTAGCTTTCCACTTTCCGGAGATAACTTAAATCATGCCATTGCAACTGAAGAAGCTTCGCTCGCCCAGATTAAAAAAGCCTTTGCAGAAAATAAAGATGAAATATGTGCCATTATTATAGAACCGATCCAATCAGAAGGTGGAGATAACCATCTGCGGGAAGAGTTTTTAATCCAGCTTAAAACATTGGCCGATGAAAATGATGCTTTTTTGATTTATGATGAAGTACAAACCGGTGTGGGGTTAACCGGTAAATTCTGGTGCCACCAGCACTTTAGCGAAAAAGCCAGACCAGATATTATCGCTTTTGGCAAAAAAATGCAGGTTTGTGGCATTCTTGTTGGTAATAAGGTAGACGAAATTGAAAGCAATGTATTTAAAGTACCCAGCCGGATTAACTCGACATGGGGAGGCAATTTAGTGGATATGGTGCGTTCCTCTCAGATTTTACAGATTGTGGAAGAGGACCAGCTATGTGAGAACGCAGCAAAAGTAGGCAAATACTTAAAAGATCAATTAGAAAACCTGGCGCATAAATTTGATCAGATGACAAATGTGCGCGGAAGAGGATTGTTATGTTCTTTCGATTTCCCGACAAAAGAAATGCGCAATGCCTTTATTGGCAAGGGGCTGGAAAACAATGTGATGTTTTTAGGTTGTGGTGAGCGAACCATCCGTTTCCGCCCGGCACTTTGCACTGAACAAAAGCATATTGACGAAGGCCTGACCGTTATGGAAAAAATATTGCCTTTATTGTAAGCATGAAGCGAAAATCGTTTGTTTATTTCCTGCTTGCAGGGGTTTTGGCATTGATCTTTTTCATGGTTAAAGATATTGTTAGTCAACCTGGAATTAGTGATATGAAAGCAGGTTTTAAAGAAGTAGTCAAGTATAGAAACGCCAACAACACCGGACCGGTACAACGGATTTATGTAGTAACCGTTAAAGATTCCATCTGGAAAGAAATGGAAGATTATGGTAATTTAATGCCCCATACCAAATACGGCAACACCAAAGTCTATTTTTTTATGCATCATGCGAAGATTCCACCAAGCTTAACGCCAGGCGAGGTAAATTTCGATCCGGTTTTTAACAAAGACTGTATTGCATTATATGAAAAAAGTGCCATGAGCCAGGTGGCATTCAATAAACACCCTTATTAAACGGACCATTCGGCACATTAGTTAGTAAAAAAATTAAACCTTATTTATTTGGAAATGAAGGGTTCTGAGCTTTTGGCAAATATACTCCTGCTCATATCGGATTTATTAACAACGTTTTGTGCCTTGAAAACAGGCCCTTGTTCAATAAACCTGACAACAGCGAAAATCCTTTTTGCTTGCAGCAACCTTAATAGGCTGTCATGCTGAGGCACGAAGCATCTGCAAGCGATGAAACACTGCGATAAACCGAGCACTACAAAACCAGCAAAAAGATTGCAGCGAATGGCAGGACTGAAGCACCTATGAAATGCTGACGTTCGTTTCCTAGCCCTAAGTCTCCGACTACGCTCAGACCGACATAAAATTTAATAATTAGAAAAACGTCTTTAATTCGTAATCAATCATTGAGTTTGAAAACTCATTATCATTAGCCAATTCGTAGAGACGCTGCGCTTAACTCTACGAAAAGGATAGGGATGTATTCAAAGAACCTTTGTTCAATAAACCTGACAGCAGCGGCAGCCCCGATTTTTTCCATCGGGCTACAGCGAATGGCAGGACTGAAGCACCGATGAAATGCTGACGTTCATTTCCTAAACCTAAGTCTTCGACTACGCTCAGACTGACATAAAATTTAATAATTAGAAAAGCGTCTTTAGTTCGTAATCAATCATTGAGTTTGAAAACTCATTACCATTAGCCAATTCGTATAGACGCTGTGCTTAACTCTACGAAAAGGATAGGGATCTATCCAATAAACCTTTGTTCAATAAACCTGACAGCTGCGGCAGCCCCGATTTTTTCCATCGGGCTACAGCGAATGGCAGGACTGAAGCACCTATGAAATGCTGACGTTCATTTCCTAAACCTAAGTCTTCGACTACGCTCAGACTGACATAAAATTTAATAATTAGAAAAGCGTCTTTAATTCGTAATCAATCATTGAGTTTGAAAACTCATTACCATTAGCCAATTCGTAGAGATTCTGTGCTTAACTCTACGAAAAGGATAGGGATGTATCCAATAAACCTTTGTTCAATAAACCTGACAGCAGCGGCAGCCCCGATTTTTCCATCGGGCTAAAGCGAATGGCAGGACTGAAGCACCTATGAAATGCTGGGTTCATTTCCTAAACCTAAAAATCCTGCTATTTATCATCCTTACATCAGTCTTCGACTACGCTCAGACTGACAAGTATCTAATATAATTTAGCTCGGACCCAACATTAAACTCACAAATTTTCCCAGCGCATTAGCCCCTTAAACTTCGTGAGTTTTCCCAACCTCTAAACAAAAGCTGAAAAGCCTGTTATGGCCCTACCTACAATCAGTGTATTAATTTCTTTAGTGCCCTCATACGAATAAATGGCTTCAGCATCGGCCACAAAACGTGCTACATTATATTCGAGCAAAATACCATTCCCGCCCATCACTTCTCTTGCTTTGCTTACTACATCGCGCGTTCTTAATGAACAGAAAACCTTGGCCAGCGAAGCATGTTCATCTTTTAACAAACCTTGGTCTTGCAGTTGTGATAAACGGAAACAAAGTGTTTGCATCGCCGTTAAATTCGATAACATTTCTACCAGGTGATTTTGAATCAATTGAAAAGATGCAATGGGTTTACCAAACTGTTTTCGGGTGCGTGTATATTCCAGGGCATTTTCATAAGCGCCTCGCGCACAACCTACTGCCTGCCAGGCTACTCCTGCACGTGTCATTTGCAAAACCTTTGCCGTATCTTTAAATGAGTTTGCATTTTGCAGGCGATCGGCTTCTTCTACCTCACAGTCGGTTAAGGTAATCAAGCCATTCTGTACAATCCTTAAGGCCATTTTATCCTGCATTTTCTCTACAGCAAAACCCGGATTATCTTTCTTCACGATAAACCCTTTTACGTCCCCGCTTTCTTCATCACGTGCCCAGATAATTAAGATATCTGCAAAAGTGGCATTACCGATCCATTTTTTCTGACCGTTTAATATCCATTTGCCATTTACTTTTTTACAGGTTGTGGTTAGTCCGCCGGCAGCAGCAGACCCTACTTCGGGCTCAGTTAACCCAAATGCGCCAATAATTTTAAATTGCTGCATTAGCGGTAGCCACTGCTGTTTTTGTTCCTCCGAGCCACATAAGTAGATCGAACCCATGGCCAAACCACTCTGTACCCCAAAAAAAGTAGATATCGAGGTATCGATTCGGGCCATCTCCATTGCTAAAATGCCTTCCATCAAATTGGATTTCCCCGGACAGCCATAACCTTTGTAGGTTAAACCACAAATATTGAGCTCGGCAAGTTTTGGAATAATTTCAAATGGAAATTCTGCTTTGTTCCAGTAATGGTTAACGATGGGTTTCACTTCCTGTTCCAAAAAGGCACGCACCTTTAACTGGAACGCACGGTCCTCATCTTTTAGTGCTTCATCGCCTAAATGATAAAAGTCTCCTTCTATAGGTGGCAACGCTTTCTTTTTGCCAGATCCGCCCATCATCTTCATCATTCCCTGAATCTGTTTATCATCCAGGCTCGAGATCGTTTCGACCATTTTGGGTAAATCGACTTTTTTTGATAAAGCTTCCAGCTTATCGAAATCTACATGTTTAAAAAGACGGTAAGCGTTTTTGAGAGATGAAAATATATTCGCCATTATTATTCATTTTGAGAATAACAAATGAAGGGCTGTTTTGTTGGACTGTCAAAATAACCGCAAAGGGCGCAAAGTTTTTCCGCAAAGAAAAGCAAAGCATCATTTTATTTTACCACAGAAAGCGCTGAGGTTTGCACAGAGGAACACAGAGATTTTAACCGCTAGGGCGCGAAACTTTTTCACAAAGACATTTGAGGTTTCAAGTCATTAAAAAATGTACCCAGCTCGATGCTCTTTGTGCCTTTCTCTGTGAGTCTCTGTGGTTAAGATCAAAGCGCTATTTCAGTGGATTCGATTTTCCGAAAAGGGTGCAAATTTTTTCCGCAAAGAAACGCAAAGCATCATTTTATTTTTACCACAGAAGGCACTGAGGTTTGCACAGAGGAACACAGAGATTTTAACCGCTAAGGGCACAAAGCTTTTTCACAAAGACACTTGAGGTTTCAAGTCATTAAAAAATGGCCCCAGCTCGATGCTCTTTGTGCCTTTCTCTGTGAGTCTCTGTGGTTAAGATCAAAGCATTATTTCAGTGAATTCGATTTTCCGCAAAGGGCGTAAAGTTTTTCCGCAAAGAAACGCAAAGCATCATTTTATCTTTATCACAGAAGGCACTGAGGTTTGCACAGAGGAACACAGAGATTTTAACCGCTAAGGGCGCAAGACTTTTTCACAAAGACATTTAAGGTTTCAAGTCATTAAAAAATGGACCCAGCTCGATGCTCTTTGTGCCTTTCTCTGTGAGTCTCTGTGGTTAAGATCAAAGCGCTATTTCAGTGGATTCGATTTTCCGCAAAGGGCGTAAAGTTTTTCGCAAAGAAACGCAAAGCATCATTTTATTTTACCACAGAAGGCACTGAGGTTTGCACAGAGGAATACAGAGATTTAACCGCTAGGGGCGCAAAACTTTTCCACAAAGACATTTGAGGTTTCAAGTCATTAAAAAATGGACCCAGCTCGATGCTTCTTGGGCCTTCTCTGTGAGCCTCTGTGGTTAAGACCAAAGCATTATTTCAGTTTTTCCACAGAGGGCATTGAAGTTCAACAAATCAAGAAAAATATGGCCAGCTTGGCTTTCTTTGCACCTTTCTCTGCGAGCTTTGCGGTTAAAAAAAGACCTATCTTAAATCAAATAAATTATCTACGCCCAACAATTTTCGCGAAGTAAAGCCTTCGCCAAAAGTGGCGCCTATGCTTTTACCAAACTCCCTTGATCGACCAATTACACTTTCAAAAAACTCTGGGGAGGAGATGTAGGTCTGTTGACCTTCAACATCGGGATTATAAAACTGTGTTTTAAAAGCCTTAATGGATTCGATTTTTTTATCCATATGATCAGATACATCTACTATAATATCAGGCTTTAAATACCGATCTTGAATGAACTGCAATAACAATCGGGGGCGGTGTGCTTCTTGCTTAATTCCATCTATTGAGGTTTCTACTTTTGGCAAACCTGATAAAAAAACGGAATCGTAAACCAGGTCACCGGCCCTTCCATGATCTGGGTGGCGATCCTCCAAGGCATTACTCAAAATAATCTCTGGTTGATATTTTCTGATGGCTTTAATCACTTCCAAACGGTGATATTCATCGTTCTGAAAAAATCCATCCCTCATCCTTAAATTTTCGCGAATATGCAATCCTAAAATCTTGGCTGAATCTGCCGCTTCTTCATCTCTTGTTTCTGCTGTCCCCCTTGTACCAAGTTCACCCCTGGTTAAATCTACAATGCCCACTTTTTTACCCAGGGCAATATGTTTTAAAATCGTACCTGAACAGCAAAGCTCCGCATCATCAGGATGCACAGCGATTACTAAAATATCTAAGTTCATCTGTGTTTTCGTGTTTTTTAATTGTCAGATGGAACCTTTGATCATTAAAATAATCATTATCCATCTGGCTTAATGATTATTTTAATAATGTCGGTTTCATTAATTCAATTATCGCGCATTTTGACTCAGCAACTGCTGAATTTTCTTTTTGATTTTCGGATTCAAAGGCTTGGTGAACGGGAAGAAATAATCTTCCAGCTCGCCATTTCTGTTCACAATATATTTATGGAAGTTCCACCGGGGTTTCGAACTTAATTTGGCATTTTGTTTTTTATCCCTCAGGAATTGATAAAGTGGGTGAGCGTTTTCCCCGCGAACGACAATCTTATCAAAAACCGGAAATTTTACACCATGGTTGATCTCGCAGAAAGATGCAATATCAGCTCCGTTCAAAGGTTCCTGCTTTCCAAAATCATTAGAAGGGAAATCCAGGATTTCAAAATCGGGGTTATTAATCTCATCCTTAAGTTGCTGTAACTCCTTTAACTGGGGTGTTAAACCACATTCTGATGCGGTATTTACAATTAAAACAACTTTGTTTTGATATGCTGATAACGGTTGTTCTTCGCCGTTAACTTTCTTCACCTTAAAGGAATAAATATTGGGTATGCGATCCTGCATTGTATGTTATTGATAAAATCCCGAAGTACGGATAATAGATTCTATATCCCTATCTGTATTCGGATCGTAAGTGCTTTTTAAATTATGTCCAACCACACGGGCAACAATCTGGTACGAAAATGCCGCAAAACCGCCTTTGGTTTGTTTCACAATATCATAGGTTGTTCTGCCCACTTCACGGTCAATCAGTTTCGTTAAAATCTGGCCTTGTGTAATCGTCAACTCTTTTATCTCGCGGTTAAACATGTCTTTTATTTCTTTATCACATTGTTTAACCAATTGTTTCTGTTCTTTTTTCTCTGAAGTTTTGGCTAAATCCTGCTCCAGCTGTTCGTAACGGCGTTTGGCAAACAAGGCATAAGGCATTACTTTTAATACGTTATACCGTAAACGGTTATAAGCGGCCTGCTCTGCCGGCGATTTCCAGATTCTGGCCGCATAAATGTTAACCTCGTTCAGTTGCATCCATGGAATCATCACGCCGTTATCATTTGTGGAGGCTACTCTTATCGTATCGCTTTTACCTAATTTAGGGAATACAGGGGCAGTTGGTTCCTGTGCATGCAGTGAAACACCATAAATCATTACAATACAAAGAAAAAATAGCCCTTTAAATTTCATAAATTTATACTTTTACAAAGTTAGGTGTTATTTCATATATTAGTTGTTTCACAGAACTAATATAAGTTTTATTCATAAATAAGACGCAATTTTTACGCAAAAAATACAAATGAAAACAGAGTTAGTGATTGATTTAGAGGCGGAAAAGCAAGAGATTCTAAAAAGATACAGGGCCTTACTTCGGGCAAGTAAATCTACCTTACAGAAAGGGGATAAAAAAGAAATCCGAAAAGCTTTTGATATGGCACTCGAAAGCCATAAAGATATGCGGCGCAAATCTGGCGAGCCCTATATTTACCATCCAATTGCCGTTGCGCAGATTGCTGCTGAAGAAATTGGACTCGGAACCACTTCCATTGTATGCGCCTTATTGCACGATGTGGTAGAGGATACTGACATCACTTTAGAAGATATTGAACGCGAATTTGGCAAAAAAACCGCTAAAATAATCGATGGCTTAACCAAAATATCAGGTGTTTTTGACACCAACAGCTCTTTACAGGCAGAGAATTTCCGTAAAATGTTGCTTACCCTGGCTGATGATGTAAGGGTAATCCTGATCAAACTCGCCGATCGTTTGCACAATATGCGTACAATGGATTTTATGCCCCGCCACAAGCAGCTTAAAATCGCTTCAGAAACTATTTATTTATACGCTCCCCTTGCCCACCGTTTGGGTTTATACGCTATAAAATCAGAGTTGGAAGATCTTTCGATGAAATATCTCGATCCTGACACCTATAAATTCATTGCAAAAAAATTAAATGAGAAAAAGGCAGAGCGTGCACTTTTCATCAAAAAATTCGTAGAGCCTATTGACGAGATTGTGCACGAACAAGGTTTAGTGGCTGATGTTTATGGCAGGCCTAAGTCGATCCACTCCATCTGGAATAAAATGAAAAAGAAAAATATCCCTTTTGAGGAGGTTTATGATCTTTTTGCCATCCGGATTATTTTGGATTCGGCTCCTGAAAATGAAAAGGCTGATTGCTGGAAAGCATATTCCATCGTAACCGATTTATACCGTCCAAATCCAGATCGATTACGCGATTGGGTATCATCTCCAAAAGGAAATGGATACGAAAGCTTGCACACCACGGTAATGGGACCACGCGGGCAATGGGTGGAAGTACAGATCCGTACGCAACGCATGAATGAGATTGCAGAAAAAGGTTTTGCCGCACATTGGAAATATAAAGAGTCGAGCAATGACAACGGCCTCGATCAGTGGATCCAGAAAGTACGCGAAATGTTGAGTAATCCTGAAGCCAACGCTTTGGATTTCCTCGATGATTTTAAAATGAACCTTTTCTCAGATGAGATTTTTATTTTCACACCAAAAGGTGCTTTGATCCAACTGCCTTTAGGTGCTACAGCATTGGATTTTGCTTTCGAGATCCATACCGATGTAGGTGCAACCTGTATTGGAGCCAAGGTTAACCACAAGCTAGTTCCTATTTCATACAAACTTCAAAATGGCGATCAGGTTGAGATCATCACATCGAGCAAACAAACCCCTAAAGAAGATTGGCTCAATGTGGTGGTTACGGCTAAAGCCAAATCGAAAATTAAATCATCACTAAAAGAAGAAAAACGGAAAATTGCAGAAAATGGCAAGGAGATTTTAGAAAGGAAGCTGAAATCGCTTAAAATCACCTACAATACCGATAACATTCAAAAACTGAGTTATTTCTTTAAACTACCATCTACCCAGGAACTCTTTGTAAATGTTGCCCTCGGTAAAATAGAACTAAAAGATATTAAAGAGTACCTGCTAAGCGGAAAAGAAGTTGAACACCGTGGTCCCGAACGCCCTGAAAATCTTTCTGTTGATGGAATAAAGAGTAAAATTAAAGGCGGGGATTCTGATATTTTACTGATTGGTGAAGATATGCAGCGTATTGATTATACGTTGGCAGCCTGCTGTAACCCCATACCTGGCGATGACGTTTTTGGATTCATCACCGTGAGCGAAGGAATAAAAATACACCGTACCAACTGCCCGAATGCCGCGCAGCTAATGGCCAATTATGGCTACCGGGTGGTTAAAGCCAAATGGAATAAACAACAGGAGTTAACTTTCTTAACCGGCTTACGTATTGTAGGTATTGATGATGTTGGCTTAATCAACAATATTACACGCGTGATTTCTACTGATTTTAAAGTAAATATGCGCTCAATTACCGTCGATACCAATGAGGGGATTTTTGATGGTTCGATTATGATTTTTGTAAATGATACCGAACACCTGGAAAACCTGATTAAAAATTTATTAAAAGTAAGGGGTGTTACCGGAGTAACCAGGTTTGACGCATAGGTAGTCGGGAGTCTATAGACCGAAGTCCGAAGTCTGGGTTTAGAGTCTAAGTTGCAGTCTATTTGCGATTTCAACTTCCGGATCCAGACCTCTGAACTCCGACTTTGACAACATTTAAACAATCTAAGCCTCGAACAATCAAACTAATTAACTACCTTTGAATGGAGTTTAAAAACTATGTCTGAACAAAAAACAAATGAGCTCGTCCGCAAGATTTTTGAGGCTTATTTAGAGAACAAAAATCTACGTAAAACACCAGAGCGCTTCGCTATATTGGAAGAAATATATTCAAGAAACGACCACTTTGATGTAGAAACCCTGTATATCCACATGAAAAACCAAAAGTACCGCGTTAGTCGTGCTACGGTTTATAATACGTTGGAATTATTGGTTTCCTGCGACTTGGTTACCAAACACCAGTTTGGTAAAAACATGGCGCAATTCGAAAAATCATATGGTTACCGCCAGCATGATCACGTGATCTGTATCGAGTGTGGTAAAGTAGTAGAATTCTGTGATCCCCGCATCCACCAGATCCAAACCATGGTGGGTGATCTTTTAAAATTCGATGTTAAACACCATTCGCTAAATCTTTATGGTTTCTGCTCTGATTGCAGTATGGCCAGGAAAGTAAATGAAAGTGCAGCAACAGCCGAAAAAATCGAACAAAATTAAATCGAAATACAAATAAAACCAGCTTAATTTATTAAATAATGACGCAAGTAGATGTACTTCTCGGCCTGCAATGGGGCGATGAAGGAAAGGGAAAAATCGTTGATGTACTCAGTCCAAAATATGATCTTATCGCCCGTTTTCAGGGTGGCCCAAATGCCGGACATACTTTAGAGTTTGATGGCAAAAAATTCGTTCTGAATACCATTCCCTCAGGAATTTTTAACGAAAAAACCATGAATCTTATTGGAAATGGTGTAGTAATCGACCCTATTATCCTAAAAAGAGAGTTAGATAATTTAAAAAAAGCTGGTCATGACCCAATTGCCGATGGCAAATTAGTGATTGCCCGCAAGGCACACTTAATTTTACCTACCCACCAATTATTGGATGCAGCTAACGAAGCACGCATGGGTAAAAATAAAATTGGATCAACCTTAAAAGGTATTGGCCCAACTTATATGGATAAAACCGGCCGTAATGGTTTACGTGTTGGCGATACTACACTACCTGATTTCAAAGAGCGTTATGCTAAACTGGTAGAAAAACACACCGAAATCCTTTCTCATTACGAGGGTTTTGAATATGAATTAGCGGAGAAAGAAGCATCATTCTTTGAGGCCATCGAATTCTTAAAAACCATTCCGCATGTAGATAGCGAACACTATGTTAATGGTTTCTTAAAAGAAGGAAAAGCGGTTTTAGCAGAAGGTGCCCAAGGAACATTATTAGACGTTGATTTTGGTTCATATCCTTTTGTAACATCAAGCAACACCACAACTGCAGGTGCTTGTACCGGCTTAGGTATAGCGCCTAATAAAGTAGGTGCCGTTTACGGTATCTTCAAAGCTTATTGCACACGTGTTGGTGGCGGCCCTTTCCCTACCGAATTAGATAACGAAGTTGGTGAAAATTTACGTGCTTTAGGTCATGAGTTTGGTGCAACTACTGGTCGTGCCCGCCGTTGCGGCTGGATTGATCTTCCTGCATTAAAATATGCCATCATGTTAAACGGTGTTACCGAATTAATTATGATGAAGGCCGATGTTTTAGATACTTTTGATACCATTTATGCCTGTACCCACTATGAGTATAATGGAGAAACGATCGATTACATGCCTTATGATATTATTTCTATTGAACCAAAACCGGTATTAAAAGCAATTGAAGGCTGGGCTACAGACGTAACCAAAATCACTTCTGTAGATGAAATTCCAGCGAAATTGACTGAATATATTGCATTCTTAGAAAAAGAACTGGAAGTGCCGATCAAATTCCTTTCTGTAGGTCCGGATAGGGCGCAGACTCTGGAATTACGTTAAAACATAAGATTCGTCATGCTGAATGACGGCTGATCATATAAAAGCAATCCATAATCGGGTTGCTTTTTTTAGTTCCAGAGTTGTCAACTTTAATAGCAATAGCGCAAGAAAGTTGCCAACTCATTGCCAATTGAGATAGCAACTTGATTTCAAAAGTTTGTTTTTCATCTCCAATTTAGTTATTTTTGAGTACAAACACTTTAATTATGGCAACTATCTTAGAAAGCGAAATGCTAAATTATTTTACCCAGCTAGATGATGCTGAAAAAAGTTCTGTAGTTAAAATGCTTAAAGCGTTTATAAAAGGGAAAAAAGAAAATTCAAACGTTACCATTGAAGTCTATAATAATGAGCTTTTAGCCGCAGAGCATGAGTTCAAAAATGGCAATTATATTTCTCATGATGAATTATTAAATGAGATTAAAGGTTGGTAATCAAACATCTTGAAATTGTCTGGACTAAGCAAGCCAAAAACCAATTAAGAGAAATCTATAATTACATTAGCCAAGAATCTGTCCAAAATGCAATAAAGGTTATAATTGATTTAACCCAAGCAGTAGAAGATATAGTTCAGTATCCTGAAAAACATAAGATTGATCAATATAAAAAAGATAACGACGGGACATACCGTGCTTTTGAAAAACATCATTTTAGGATATCCTATCGAAACGAAAATCAGATAATAAGAATATTAAGAGTTAGGCATACCAAAATGAATCCTAAAAAACACTAATTTTACTATGCCAACCATAAATCCAAAAGATAAAAATTAATTTCTTACAATTATCGCTGTGATTTTTACCTTTGCGGCAGCTTGAAAACCATTCAAAACATATCTGATTTTAAACGAAAAGCGCTACACTGGGCCAACCAGTTTGAAGTTTGTTGCTTTTTAGATTCAAACGATTATAAAGATGCTTATTCTGTTTACGATTTCATTATCGCTGCAAATGTACGTGAAGAACTAAACTGCTCGACAGGCAATGGTTTTGATCAGTTAAAAACTTTTTATGCCAAGCACAAACAGTGGGTTTTCGGCTATTTCAGCTACGATTTAAAAAACGAAATAGAAGATCTTCAATCTAATAATCCCGACGGTTTAAACTTCCCGGATTTATATTTTTTTATTCCCAAATACCTGATTGTTTTTAAGGATGGTAAAGCTGAAGTTCTTATTGGTAATGAGTCTGTTTTAGATGATATCGAATCTTTATCCTTTGAAGATAAAAAACAACTTAGAGCGATACAGATTTCACAAAGATTATCTAAAGATCAATATATAGCTAAAGTTGAGGCGTTAAGGAACCACATCCATAGAGGGGATATTTATGAAGTCAATTTCTGCCAGGAATTTTTTGCAGAAAATGCAGAAATAGACCCCGTTCATACTTTTGAGGCATTAAACCAGATTTCGCCCACACCATTTGCAGGTTATTTCAAGATTTACGACCAATATATTTTATCTGCCACACCAGAAAGATTTTTGTGCGAACGTGGATCGAGACTCATTTCACAACCTATAAAGGGCACAGCAAAAAGAAGTTCGGATCCGGAAAAAGATAAAGCTGTAAAATTGCAGCTCCGAAACAGCATTAAAGAACAGGCAGAAAATGTAATGATTGTAGATCTGGTACGCCATGACCTCACTAAATCTGCAGTGAAGGGATCTGTTAACGTTGATGAATTATTTGGCATCTACAGCTTCCCACAGGTTCATCAAATGATTTCGACCGTGAGCTGCAAATTAAATCCTGATATCCACTTTATCGATGCCATTAAAAACACTTTTCCAATGGGTTCTATGACAGGTGCCCCAAAAGTTAAAGCCATGGAATTGATTGAAGAATATGAATTAAGCAAAAGAGGTGTTTATTCTGGCTCATTTGGATATATAACACCTGATGGCGATTTCGATTTTAATGTGTTGATTAGAAGCATCTTATACAATAGTAATAATCAATACTTATCATTTCAGGTGGGAGGAGCGATCACTTATGAATCAGATGCCGAAAAAGAGTATGAAGAGTGTTTACTCAAAGCCAGTGCAATTTTGCAGGTATTAGGAGGCCATTAACCTCCCCTAGTTTTAGCGCTCCGCTAAGACTTAATGAATATTCTTAAAAAGCGTTTGTCACTCTAAACGCAATGGAGAATTTTTTGAAACAAAAAGGGTCTTAGCGAGACGCTAAGACCAGATATTTTGCTTTAGACTAAACCTTCCACTTTTCAACCTTCATGCCCTCTACCCTATCTCTTGTAATACTGTTTCGCTTCAGGCAAATATTTTTGGATCTGTGCTATCCGCGTTGCATCACTTGGGTGGGTGCTCAAAAATTCTGGTGGCCTTTGTGATCCTGCTGACGCGTCTGACATCCTATTCCAGAAAGCAGTAGCATTTTGCGGATTGTATCCGGCCATGGCCATAAAAATCAAACCTAAACGATCGGCCTCCAATTCCTGGTTGCGGCTAAATTTCAACATCGCAACAGGTGTACCTACACCATACAATGTATTAAAAATAGATTGGGTTTTTGGATTTTTAGAAAGCGCCACACCTGCAGCAGCACCTATGCCCTGCGCTACCATTTCTTGCGACATCCGTTCTGCTGAGTGACCTGCAATGGCATGGGCAATCTCGTGTCCCATAACTGTAGCTAAACCAGCATCGTCCTGTGTAATGGGTAAAATACCTGTGTAAACCACAATCTTCCCCCCCGGCATACACCAGGCATTTTTTTCATTGTTCTGCACTACATTAACTTCCCATTGATAATCAGCAATCAGATTACCATAGTTATTGCTGTTCATATATGACTTTACTGCAGTAATTAACCTGTTTCCAACGGTTTTAACTTTCAAAGCCTGAGCATTGGACGCCGGTAAAACCGCTGATTTATTTTCCGTTAAGAAAGTATTATAAGCCTGGAATGCCATTGGCAAAACCTGGTCGTTACTTACCAGATCAAATCGACTACGACCCGTTAAAGGAACAGTAGAACATGAGTTAAATAATAAGATCCCAGCAACGCTTGCTGCTAAAAATATTTTTTTCATAAATGCGATTTTTTTTAAATGATTCGTAAAACTGATAAGCAAAAGCCGTTGATTAAACAGCAAGCCTATAAATAAGTTTTACAGAAATGTCTTTTGTTGGTTAATTCGTTTTCTTTCTAAACAAATACACTTTTGATTCTTTGCCTTTCAGCAATCTTTCGAGATTTTTCTGGTGCGTAACCAAAATTAAAATACAAACCACCATACCATAAAGCACTTCAGATTTAATGGAAACCTGAAACAGGAAAACCACACTTAACGGAAAGGTAAATCCCGCACAAATGGAACTTAATGAAACGTATTTAGTTAACAGCAGTACCACCACAAAAACCAGAACGCAAAGCATAGATGCTTCGAAGTTAACTGCTAAAACCATTCCAAAAAGTGTAGCCACTCCTTTTCCTCCCCTAAAGCCAGCGAAAACAGGAAACAAATGCCCCATTACTGCAGTTACCCCCAAGGCGAGCTGGTAGTTAACAAAAACAACTGAATTTTGGGGGCCTGTTACCGACATGCCAATGAGATAGGCTAAATTGGTTGCAGTATAGCCCTTTGCAATATCAATGATCATTACGGCAATTCCGGCTTTTTTGCCTAACACCCTAAAGGTATTGGTTGCGCCAGCATTACCACTTCCATATTCCCTAACGTCAACACCATAAAAGGCCTGACCCAGCCATACAGCCGTTGGGATAGATCCGAAAAGGTAAGCAATTATTAACGCGCTGAGAGAATAAACCGTAACCATAGCCTACAATGTTACAAAAAATAAGCTTTCAATTTTAGAGCAAATCAATTTAGTATGCTTTTAAACTCATATCCAGGCTTTTCACAGAATGTGTAAGCGCACCCATTGAAATAAAATCTACTCCACAAGCTGCATATGCTGCAACGTTTTCTTCAGTAATCCCTCCGGAAGCCTCGGTAATAAATTTCCCGTCAATTAATTCCACTGCGGCTTTTAAGTCTTCAAAACTGAAATTATCAAGCATAATCCGGTCCACACGACCTACAGCAAGAACCTGCCTTAACTCATCCAGGTTCCGCACCTCGATTTCGATCTGAAGTGATTTATTTTGATCTGCAATATATTGCTGAGCAGCTGTAATGGCATTTGAAATCCCTCCTGCATAATCTACATGGTTGTCCTTAATCAGGATCATATCATATAAACCTATGCGGTGATTTACCCCTCCACCAATCCTTACCGCCCATTTCTCTAAATAGCGCAAACCAGGGGTGGTTTTACGGGTATCTAAAATCCTGGTTTTGGTTGTTTTCAACAGTGAGACAATGCGATGTGTTTTAGTAGCAATGCCGCTCATGCGTTGCATGCAGTTTAACACCAGTCGTTCGGCAATTAGAATAGAATGTGTACTTCCGGCAACGGTTAGGGCTATATCTCCGAATTTAACCGCAGCACCATCTTGTAGTAATACATCAACTTCCAAACCGGGATCAACTTCCTTAAATATTTCAATGGCCAATTCAATTCCAGCTAAAATCCCATCTTCTTTAATGATGAGTCTGGCTTTTCCCTGTGTTCCTTTCGGGATTGTAGAAAGTGAAGTATGATCTCCGTCACCCACATCTTCAGTAAGGGCATTTTTGATGAATTGCTGTATCAGTTGATTATCCAAAATATAGATTTTAATGCCGCAAAAATAATAATTATTTATTAGCAGACAATTCCCAAGGGTTAATCTGAATCGTTAAGCCTAATTTAGTTTCTGATTAGAGAAGCTCAATTAAACAAATTGCTATTTCATTAATCCTTCGCAGGCTCTATCCGTAACTCGGTAATAGAAAAACTGGTGTTGAATTTTTTCATGGTGATCGAAACCCTGAAAGTTTCTTTTGCAGTGCTCAACATGATTACACCAAAACGATAATTTGGATTGGTATTGATTTTATGAAAAATACTTGTTTTTATTGGTGGATGTTTGATAAAAAAATCTCTCAAAATCTGTTCACCCTGTGCTTTAGAGTATACATCTTCTTCATCAATAATGATCAGTTCGATAGTTGAGGCAAAATCTTTAGCGATTTCCTTTGAGTTGCCAGCCTTAAAATACGACGATAAATCATCGATTATATCGGCCTGAGAGGCATTAGGATGATATAACGACGATAAACTAATTATGAATAAAAATAAGCTCCGGATCATTTCTGTATTTTATACAGAACCCTATAGCTAAAATTATGCCATTAGCATATCAAAAAAAGGATTTCTTCATTTGGATACGCTTCAATAAAGTTATATTTGCCATGTAAACAAAACACTAAACATGTTATACATGAAAATGTTTTGACAAAGATCAATAAATTTTACGATAAAAATGGTAAACGATAAAAAACTCGCGCTTATAATTCTAGATGGATGGGGCTATGGAAAACAAGATAATTCTGACGCCGCATACGCTGCCAACACTCCTTTTTTCGATTCATTATTACAGAAGTACCCAAATTCAAGGCTTGAGGCATCTGGCGAAGCAGTGGGCTTACCTGCCGGCCAAATGGGCAACTCAGAAGTCGGACACATGAACCTGGGTGCAGGAAGGGTAGTTTATCAAGAGCTTGGAAGAATTAATAAAGCTATAACCGACAGGGAGTTGCACAACAACCCGGTTTTAGTAAGTGCCTTTGATTATGCCAAACAGCATAATAAAGCAGTTCATTTTATCGGTCTGGTTTCAAATGGTGGAGTACATGCACACATCGAACATTTAAAAGCTTTATGCGATGCGGCAAATGAAGCAAATGTTCCAAATTCTTTTGTCCATGCTTTTTTGGATGGCCGTGATACGGATCCAAACTCCGGTTTGGGTTTTATTACCGACCTGGAAAACCACTTACAAAATTCCAATACTAAACTGGCAACTATGGTTGGCCGGTATTATGCCATGGACCGTGATAACCGTTGGGAACGTGTAAAGCAAGCTTATGATGTAATGGTTAATGGAATAGGTGAAAAAACCCAGGATGCTTTAGCTGCAATCAAAAAATCGTATGCGGATGGTATTACAGATGAGTTTTTAAAACCCATTGTATTAACGCAGGATAATGCTGCTCCGGTAGCCACTATCCAGAATGATGATGTGGTCATCTGTTTCAATTTCCGTACTGACAGGGGGCGTGAGATTACAACAGCCTTGACTCAGAAAGATTTCCCGGAGCAGCAGATGCATAAACTGCCATTGTATTACGTTACTATGACAACTTACGATGAGAGTTTTAAAAAAGTAAATGTAATCTTCACCAAAGATGATTTAACCCAAACTATCGGGGAAGTACTGGCTAACAATAATAAAAACCAGATTCGTATTGCCGAAACCGAAAAATATCCGCACGTTACTTTCTTCTTCTCTGGCGGTAGAGAGGCCGAATTTACCAATGAGAAACGCATCTTAATCCCTTCGCCAAAAGTTGCAACTTATGACCTTCAACCGGAAATGAGTGCTGCAGGCATTACGGATGCAATTACTAAAGAAATGGAAACAGGATGGGCTGATTTTATCTGCTTAAATTTTGCCAATCCAGATATGGTAGGTCATACAGGTGTTTTTGAGGCCGTGGTAAAAGCAGTAGAAACGGCAGATAAATGTGCCGAAACTGTAGTGAACAAAGGTTTGGAAAACGGCTATTCCTTTATTCTTTTAGCTGATCACGGAAACTCTGAATTTATGGTGAATGCCGACGGATCTGTCAACACTGCGCATACAACCAACCTGGTTCCTTGCATTTTAATTGATAAAGACTACAAAACCATTGCAGACGGCAAATTAGGTGATATTGCCCCTACTATTCTAAAAATATTAGGCGTGGCTATTCCGGCAGAAATGACAGGAAACGTTTTAGTATAATGATCAAAAAACTTTTTATCCCCGTATTTGCTTTGGCTTTATTTTCCTGTAACCAGCGAAAAGCAGCTGAAGCAAATACCAATTTAGCATATTTTGATATAAAAGGATATTTTGAGAAAGAAATTTCACGTTTACAAAAGCTAAACCCCGTTGTAAATAAAACCGTAAGCGTAGATGGGACGATTGAAAACAAAAGCGTTAAAATTGCTGACTGGACAAAGGAACTTGCCATTTTTGTTAATGCAGATATTAACAAAACATCATGGAAAGGAAGTTTTGAAACAAACCAGGAAAACGGAGTAGATATTTATACTTCTGACCATAAGAAAATTCCCATAAAGAAGGTTTCCATTAACTGGAAAGGTCAGAAAGCAGGTAAAATAGAGATCATTATCGATAATAAAAATATCCTCTATCAATCTCAGGATACGCTAACTTATTGTCCTGATAGCTTATACAGCATCAGAAAACACCAGAAAATCAAGCTATTAAAGGACAAAAGATACTCCGTGATCGGAAAACTGAAATAAAAAAAAGGGATCCGAATATTATTCAAATCCCTTTTTCATTTCAATGCTGTTTTTTATTTAAGGCTGGCAATCTGCGCCTTATCATACGTTACCCAATCGATAATATCCTTTCTTAACGGCTGTAGCGTTAATACCTTTTGAAAATCAGCAATAGAGTTATTGAATAAAGCAATACAAGCTGCTTTTTCTTCCTTTTTCTTTGCTTTGAAAGACCTGAAAATTGCATAATCTTTATAAGCTAAGCCACGGTTCTGAAACATCTGCGCATCTTCATCTCCGTTAATCTCAATTGCTTTTGTAAAATCTTTTAAAGATGCCTGATAAAAATTTTCACGCATCGTGTTTAACGATTCTTTAGGATCATTAGCAATTTTTAACCTCGCTATACCACGATAATAATATGCCGAAACTTCATTAGGCTTGATGTTCAGCAATCGGCTATAAGTGGCGATGCATTTCTCGTATTCGTGATTTTGGAAGTAAGAATAACCAAGCATCTGGAGTACACGAGCATTATCAGGAGTTTTAGCTTCAGCTTTTTCTAATTGCATAGCAGCGGTTTTGTAATCACCCTTCATCATCGCCTGCATGCTCCTCTCGTAATTGCTCTGCGCGAAACTAGCGGTTGATGTAAAAATCATTAATCCTAAAATCGCTTTTTTAAAATAGTCCATGTATGAATAATAAGTGTAACAAATCTAACCCCTAAATCAAATTTTATAGGAGAAATTTTTTGCAATATAATCCTATTCTGATAATTTAAAAGTTTTTAATTTTTCTTTCATTAAAAACCGCTTGCCCTGAACATTAGCTTAAACGCTAAAAAATGCTTTATATGATATGGGCGAAAATATTTATATTACTCTGCCTTTTTAACATATCATTAATATTATTTTTATTTTGGCACAAGAGTTGAATTTATGAAGGGAATACAAAAATTAAACAAATTAAATACGATTAAACTGCCAGTTTGTCGTTAGCGGAAAATGTGATAATGAGTAAACAAGATATATTTGATTTCCAAACAGCAATGCCAATCATAAATGAGGATACAGAGTTTTTTCCATTAATGTCTCAACAGGACGAAGATGAAATGAACAATGAAGAAACGCCGGAAACCCTGGCGATATTGCCTTTGCGAAATACCGTTCTATTTCCTGGAGTAGTTATTCCTATTACAGTGGGAAGGGACAAATCGATTAAGTTGATTAAAGAAGCCTATAAAGGAAATAAGATTATTGGGGTGGTTTCTCAAAAAGATGTTTCTATTGAAGACCCTACTTTTGAGCAGCTTAACACCGTTGGTACCGTTGCCAACATCATTAAGCTATTGCAGATGCCTGATGGAAATACAACCGTAATTATCCAGGGTAAACAACGCTTCAGTTTGATTGAAGAAGTGCAGAACGAACCTTACATTAAAGCGGTTGTTAAAAAGTTTGTAGAACAAAAGCATAAGGCAGATAAAGAGTTTAAAGCCTTGATTGCCTCTATACGCGAGATGTCTGCACAAATCATCCAGCTTTCGCCAAATATCCCGAGCGAAGCCAGCATCGCACTGAAGAATATTGAGAGCAATTCATTTTTGATCAATTTCATTTCATCAAACATGAATGCCGAAATGGCCGATAAGCAAAAAATCCTTGAAATGGATAAATTGCAGGAAAGAGCGCAAAAGGTAATGGAACTTTTGATGGTGGAATTGCAGATGCTGGAATTGAGAAATCAGATCCAGTCAAAAGTACGTACCGATTTAGACAAACAGCAACGCGATTATTTTTTAAATCAACAGCTAAAAACCATTCAGGAAGAACTTGGCGGTAATGCTGCCGATTTAGAATTTGACGCTTTACAGGAAAGGGCTAAAAAGAAAAAATGGACCCAGGTCGTTGCCGATCATTTTGATAAAGAGATAGACAAGTTAGGTAGAATGAATCCTGCTGCGCCAGATTATTCGGTACAGTTAAACTACCTGGAATTACTGTTGGATTTACCGTGGAACGAGTTTACAAAAGATAATTTCGACCTAAAAAGAGCACAGCGCATTTTAGATAAAGATCATTTCGGTTTAGAAAAAGTAAAACAACGTATTATTGAATACCTGGCTGTACTAAAACTAAAACGCAATATGAAAGCGCCTATTTTATGTTTGGTCGGCCCTCCGGGAGTCGGCAAAACATCACTGGGAAAATCGATTGCAAAAGCATTAGGCCGTAAATATGTGCGCATGGCTTTAGGCGGTATCCGCGATGAAGCAGAAATCCGCGGCCACCGTAAAACTTATATCGGTGCTATGCCGGGACGTATCATTTCTTCCATTAAAAAAGCCGGCGCAGATAATCCTGTTTTTGTGCTGGATGAGATTGATAAGGTTGGTACTGATCACCGTGGAGATCCATCATCAGCTTTGCTGGAAGTTTTGGATCCTGAGCAGAACAATGCCTTTTACGATCACTATGTAGAAGTGGATTATGACTTATCAAACATCCTGTTTATTGCTACAGCTAACTCGTTAAGCACTATTCAGCCTGCGTTGTTAGATCGTATGGAGATTATTGAAGTAAACGGATATACCATTGAAGAAAAAATAGAGATTGCCAAAAAATACCTGTTGCCAAAACAGAAAGAAAATCATGGTTTGCAGACCAAAGATATTTCCATTAAACCTGCCCTGATCGAAAAAGTAATTGAAGATTACACCAGAGAATCAGGTGTGCGTGGTTTAGAGAAAAAAATAGGCTCTCTGGTACGTGGCGTGGCCACTAAAATTGCCATGGAAGAAACCTACAACGTAAATTTAGACAATGATGATGTGGAGCGTATTTTAGGTGCTCCTATTTACGACAAGGATTTGTACGAAGGCAATGAAGTAGCCGGAGTTGTAACAGGTTTAGCCTGGACAAGTGTTGGTGGAGATATTTTATTCATCGAATCGAGTTTAAGTCCGGGGAAAGGAAAATTAACCTTAACAGGTAACCTGGGCGATGTAATGAAAGAATCGGCGGTGATTGCACTGGCTTATTTACGTGCACATGCTGCAGAATTTGGCATTGATTATACTTTATTTGATAATTGGGATGTACATGTACACGTTCCGGCAGGCGCTACGCCTAAAGATGGTCCATCGGCCGGAATAACCATGTTAACGGCATTAACCTCGGCCTTTACCCAACGTAAGGTAAAACAACATCTAGCCATGACGGGTGAGATTACTCTTCGCGGAAAAGTGCTTCCGGTAGGTGGTATAAAAGAAAAAATCCTGGCCGCCAAAAGAGCCGACATTAAAGAAATTATCCTGTGCAAGAGCAACCGTAAAGATATTTTAGAAATCAAAGAAAGTTACATCAAGGATTTAAAATTCCATTATGTAACCGAAATGAGCGAAGTAATTGATTTGGCACTGACTAAAAACAAGGTAAAAAAACCTTTGGATTTAAGTATTAAAATTGCACCGATTGTAAACTAATTTATAATCTTTTAACAGAGAACAATCAAAAATCCAATTACAATAAATACTTTTATAGTCCCGGTAATTATCGGGACTTTTTTATGAAATCACTTTTATTTGCACTATTTTTTTGTTTGGCTGTATCAACTGGTTTTGCCCAATCTTTTAAAAACGAATTTGGTTTTAAAACCGAAAATGATGCTTATCTGGCTACTTTAAATGATCGTTATTATACCAACGGCTTATTTATTTATTTTAGAAGAGCACTTAATACCGAAAAGTTATCAGATAAGATCGAAAAGAAGACCTACGAAATTTCTGCGGGTCAAAAAATGTATACCCCATATTGGGGTCAGGTACCGAAAAAAGAAGATCAGGACAGACCTTTTGCAGGTTACCTGTATGCCGGTGGTGCCTATTCGGTTTTCTACAAAAACGAAAGTGTTTTAAAAACCAGTGTAGAATTGGGAACGGTTGGCCCCAACTCACTTGCACAGGATGCACAACGTTTTCTCCATAAAACGGTTGGTTTTTACACGCCAGCAGGTTGGGATTACCAGATCAAAAATGAACTGGCCGCAAACCTGGCTGCCAATTACAGTAAATTGCTCTTTAGGCCTGAAGATCCAATTGCAGATATCAGTGCCCAGGGTTATGCCAATTTAGGCACCACCTTTTCGGGATTGGGTACTTCAGTGCTTTTTAGGGCTGGTAAAATCAATCAATTGTTCAATAGTGCTTACCATAATGCCGTAATTGGAAATTCGAAAACCAAAAGATTAAATAATGCTGAATTTTTCTTTTATGTAAAACCACAGCTTAATTTTGTCGCTTACGATGCTACCATCCAAGGAAGCCTTTTCAACAACAATAGCCTGATAACCTTTGGTATAAAACCAATCGTTTTTGAACAACAGTTTGGTGTAAATTATAGTTCAAAAAGATTTACAGCCGATTTTAACGTAATTTTCAAAACAAAAGAAGTTAAAAGTGTAGCGAAAGCACAGAATTATGGTGGTTTAAGCTTATATTATCGATTTGGGAAGAGTTAGGTTAATTGTTTAATTGAAAACTGATATTAGAACCTGATCAATAATAACTTTAGATACAATAAAGGGACAGTTAAACTGTCCCTTTATTGTATCTATTTAATTTGTCAGTTTTGCTACCTTATCGGCATAGTACTTATCCAGGTAAGCTTTTACTTCAGCTTTTTTAGCTACATCATCAATAAAGTTATATAGTGGGGCCAAACCGTCTTCAGCAGCACCTATAAAAGTTGCTTTATCCTCTGTCGTAGAACCAACCCAGTTGGTAAGGTTCACAATAACTCTGTTGTTTATGGTTTCGGGCTTTAATTTGCTAATGTCACCGCCTATTGAACTATAGTAGATCTGGGCAGAAGTATTATCATTTAGATTGCGTAGGATAGGCTCATCCAGGTAGCCCGTAGGCAAGCCAAATGTCCTTTTTAATGTATAACGTAATCCTTCCATAACAATCGCCCCCCTTCTCTCATTCTGAGGTGCTTCTGCCTGGTAAATAACGTCAAATTTAGAACCTATTTTTATGTTTGTTAATACATGTGTTCCATATTTACTCACAAGTTCCTGAGCAGGTAATAAAGTAATATCTTTCTTAAAATCTGCTGTTAAAAATTTATTTACTCCCTGGTCATAATAAAACTTATATAACTTCAAGATGATATAATACGAATAGTGCCCATAAACATATTTTTTATTAGTCGCATCCGTTCCTGGAAATACCTGATTAATGGTATTTCCAAAGAGTTTTAAGCTCTTGGTTGCATTATATGAATTAGAAAATTGTGTTGATAAATCAACGGCACTTTGAGCCTGAGTAGTCCTCCATGAAGATTGTGTACCTCTTATAGAAAGAACGTTATATAATCTGTCAGCATCATAAGCAGAAATATCAACTACATTACCTCTTACAGAAGCCAGATCATTAAACTTATCTGTAACATCATATCCAAACCCTAAAAAGTTAAAAGTTGCAGATGGTGGATATAAAGACTGAGTATCTTGGGTTGCGCCCTTAACCGTATAGGCAATATCAGGTGGTAATTTTTCTTCAGGAACAGGATTTGGAATTTCTTCTGGATTTTTCTTGCAGGCAGCAAGTGTAGCCATAAAGGCCAGCGCTAAAATAGTTCTTTTCATTTGGTTTAATTATTTGTGTGTGTGCTCACCAGTGTCAATTTTGGTGCCACTTTACAACAAATTTTGATGTTTAATGGGTAAAATCAAATAACAACTAAAAAGATAGTGGGAGTGCACTCATAAAGCATTACAAATCAAACACTTTCCTGTTTCTCTTTTTCTCCGCTGTTGAGGCTTTATTTTTTAACCTTTTTTCGATAACACCTTTTGGGATTTTGGTTGGTTTTCTTTTTTTTTGAACCATCAATGCTTTTTTAAGCAGATCGATCAGCTTGATGATGGTTTTTTCTTTATTGAGCAACTGGCTCCTATCCTCTTGCGCAACAACATGCAGCAGACCTTCACTATCCATGCGGTTCTGCAGCTTTATTTTAAGCTTTGCTTTTTCCTCATCAGTAAAATATGCAAATGTTTCTACATTAAAAACCAGTTCTACCTTACTCGAAACCTTGTTTACGTTTTGTCCGCCTTTACCCCCGCTACGCGATGTTTTAAAAATGGCTGATCGTAAAATTTCTTCTCTGTTAGGTAACATCAGGCAAAAATACAAAGAATATCGATCTAAAAAAAGTTAGCAAACCCATCGGCTTTTTTTACCTTTGTAGCAGAATGAAGAAAAACTTGGTTATAGCTATTGACGGCTATTCATCTTGCGGAAAAAGTACATTAGCGAAAGCACTGGCTAAAAAATTAGGTTTCATTTATGTAGACAGCGGGGCCATGTACCGTGCGGTTACCCTATATTTTTTACGCAACAGCATAGATGTGAGCAATGATACCCAGGTTGAAGATGCCTTGCAACACATCGAACTCAATTTCCATTCGCGCGATTATGAATCGCACATTACCCTTAACGGTGAAGAAGTTTCAGACGAAATCCGTTTGATGCCGGTTTCAGAAAATGTAAGTGAGGTATCTGCGCATAAAATTGTCCGCCATGAAATGGTGAAACAACAACAGCGTATGGGGAAATCTAAAAACATTGTAATGGATGGCCGCGACATCGGCACCACCGTTTTTCCACATGCTCCTGTAAAATTCTTTATGACCGCCGACCCGAAAATCAGGGCCGAACGCAGATTTAAAGAACTGGAGAGCAAAGGCAATAACGCAACGACTTTAGAAGAAGTTTTTGAAAACCTTGCCCATAGGGATTATGCCGATACTACCCGAAAAGAAAGTCCGTTGGTTAGGGCAGATGATGCCATTATTTTAGATAATACCGATCTTACACAGCAGGAACAATTGGATTTTGCGCTGGAGAGAGTAAATCGTTTTTTGGTACATTAGTTCATTGGTATATTAGTTTATTGGTCATTGGTTAATTAGTTATTGGTTAATTAGTCATTGGTACGGTGGTCATTGGTTAATTAGTCATTACGATCAACATATTCTGACAGATGTTTATCATCTCGACTGTTGCTAAGCGTTATAAAGAGGTGTTTGTCGGTATGCAATCCAGGCTATCGATTATGAACTATCCGTCTATTGAACATTGACTTCGGGAAAAAATTTATATTTTTAGCACCAAAACCAAATGTTGCTATGAAATTAAAATCAATTTACCTTACTGCATTATTTCTATCCTTCTTTATTTTAAATGCAAATGCCCAAAAAGACTGGATCAACCTTTTTAACGGAAAAGATTTAAAAGACTGGAACATTAAAATTGCCAAACACGACTACAATGAAAATTATGCGAATACTTTCCGTGTAGAGAACGGTGTAATGAAAGTAAGTTATGATGGCTACAATGAGTTTGACCAGCAATACGGACACATTTTCTATAAAAAGCCTTTTTCAGCCTATCTTTTAAAAGTAACCTATCGTTTTGTAGGCGAGCAGGCTAAAGGTGGCGAAGGTTGGGCTACCCGTAACAGCGGCGCTATGTTGCATTGCCAGGACCCGGCTACCATGTTAAAAGACCAGGATTTCCCGATCTCTATCGAAGGACAGATTTTGGGTGGAGATGGTGAACATGAACGCCACACTAGCAACGTATGTACCCCCGGAACGCTGATTAATTATAATGGTAAATTATTTACCCCACACTGTTTGGATTCTAAATCCAAAACTTATGCTGGCGACCAATGGGTGACCGCAGAATTTTTAGTTTTAGGCGATTCTGTGATCAAGCACATTATTGATGGCGAAGTGGTTTTAGAATATACCAAACCTCAAATTGGCGGTGGTAATGTTTCAAATTTCGACCCAAAAGTTAAAACAGATGGTAAAGCCTTAACATCAGGTTATATTTCATTACAGAGCGAAAGCCACCCGATAGAATTCAAAACAGTACAGCTTTACGATTTGGCGGCTTATATGAAAGATAAAGCAAAACTGGATAAAGTATTGGCAAAAATTTTAAAAGAGTAAACCATACCGCCAACTGTTTGTTAAATGATGAGGCCATAAATTTATACGATGCTCACTAAACATTTAATCAAACCTCTCGCCCTCTTCATTTTCCTTTTTTTAGGCAATTTTGTTTTTGCGCAAACTGCCTATCAGGTAAGAGATATACCCGATCCGAAAAAAAATGGAGGTGGCTATGTTAGCGACCCCGATAACATTTTGGTTGCCAGAGCAGTAGCACAGCTCAACAATACCATTGCCGATTTTGAGCGTGAAACTAATGTGCAGGTGGCGGTTGTGGTGGTTAATGATTTTGACCATGATCAGGAAGATTTCGACTTTGCCTACGAATTGTTCAATACTTGGGGAATCGGCTCAAAAACCAGCAACAATGGTTTATTGTTATTTATTTCGAAAACTCGGCGAAAGTACAGGTTTATTACGGGCACAGGCGCTGAAGGTGTTCTGCCTGATGTAAAGCTCAAACATATTGCCGAACAGCAACTTTTACCAGCTTTTAGGGAAAATGATTTCGCCACAGGAATTACCAATACCATTAATGCCATTGGAGCAATCATTTTAAATCCTGAAAACAAATCGGAGCTTAATCAATTGTTCACCCCAAAAAAAAGCAATAGTGATGTTGAAAACTTCTTACTACCTACCGGGATCATCCTGCTGCTTTTTTGGGGTGCATTTAAAATTGTAAACCGGCAGGCAAAAAAGGTATTAAAAGATAAACCTCAATCAGATGGGAAGCAATATGAAAAGATAGGAAAAGGCTGCGCGGTGGCTATGATGGTTATTTTTGTAGCTGTTTTTATATTCATCTTTTTTAATGGCTTCAGCTTAGTTGAAAAAATAAGGCCAGAAAATATTCCGGTTATTTTGTATGTTATTTTGGCGCTTGTACTTTTCGGCAGGTACCTTTTCCACATTTCAGCGTTACGAAGCATCCATAATGACGATAAAAACTTTTTTAATTCGGTAAGTAATTTCCATAAAAAAAACTTTTGGCTGATCATCTTTTCTCCCTTTATTTTAATCAGTATCCTGCTATATTTATTTAAAAGGGTAAAGAATATTAATCGGTTTAAAGCTGTACTGGATAGTAAGGGACGGGAAATGGTGCGTTTGGACAGAGATATTAATATTGAAGGTAAACCTTTTTTAACAAAAGGCCAGCGTCAGGAGGAAATAGTAAAAGCCTATGATTATGATATCTGGGAAAGTGTTGATCATCAGGAACATCTTATCAAGCCATGGCCTGCGGAAGCTTATAATAGTTATACTGAATGCCCTGATTGTTATTTCCGAACCTACCAGCTCAACAAACAGGTAACCACTAAAAAGGCTACTTACAGCCATGAGGGACAAGCCAAAATCATAAACGAGTGCAGCTTCTGTAAAAAAACAGAGTTTATTAAATGGATTACCTTAGCGATGCTGGTTGAATCGGATTCGTCGTCCGGTTCGTCTTCATCTGGCAGCAGTTCATCATCTTCCTCTAGCAGTAGCTGGGGCGGTGGCAGTAGCAGCGGTGGTGGCACTGGTGGAAGCTGGTAATTTAGCTTATGTGATTGCCAAGAAAACATCACACTGCATAAAGAAGCTTTATGAAGAAAGATAATTCCTTTTTTCAAACTTATCCCTAGCTATTAAAAGTATTTTCTAATTTTGAAACACTTAGCACGGTGTTTGCTTATAGCGTGTTTGCGATTACTTACTAAACTGTTCGCAGAAACTTATACTTATGACTAGAATTTTCTTCCTCCTCATTGCTCTTTCTTTTTTTGCTAATCGTTTAAGCGCACAAGATTTGTATCGCGTAAAGGCCGATCAATTGCGTGTTAGGGAAAGTAGCAATCCTAAAAGTAAGATTATTGGAAATATAGCTCAGAATGAAAAAATTACGGTTTTAGATGCCAGTGATGCCAAATTTTACAAAGTAAAGTTTAAAAATGGCGAAGGTTGGGTGAGCAAAGATTTCGTTGAAAAAATTGCCCCTGCTGCTAAACCTACAACACCACAAGCAACTGCTGCGCAGCCTGATGCCGCTCCGCAAACAACAAGCGCCGACATGTATCGTGTAACTGTTGACGATTTGAGGGTTAGGCAACAAGCTGATCCGAAAAGTAGAATTATTGGTTACCTGCCTAAAAATGAAAATGTTGCCGTAATCGATTCTTCTAATACCAGTTTTTATAAAATTAAAGTAACCAATGGCGAAGGATGGGTGAGCAAAGAATTTTTGATTAGGATTTCGCCTGTAAAGGCAAAAGTTGAAAAAACAGGCATCACGGCATCTGTACCTCTGGAAAAAAAGGATTATACGAACATTATCTTTTTTGCTGTGGTTGCCTTAATACTGATTACCATATTATACTTTTCGGTTAAATATGCCAGTGGCAATAAGTTTCTGATCGGTTTTTCGGTAATTGTGATTTTGGTAATCGGGTATTTCTGTTATATCACTTTTATACAGGCAAAAGTGGTAACAGGTACCTTTGCCAGCAATGAAGATATACAGTATAAAACTTTCAATTTTAAGTCAAAAGATTCAGTAACCGTTACCGATGCCTATACCGATTCTGTGTTTACCTCAAAATATGTAATTGATGGCGATATGATTAAATTATACGATCAGCAGAACACCATTATGCTTTTAATCAGGGATGAAAGAACATTAATTGGAGAAGGTTTTACCAGGGGAACTTTTACGAAAAGATAGTAGCGCATCGTCATTCTGAACTTGTTTTACAAGTAGAAATAATATTTTCAATGGCCTTGTAGCTACTTCGTGGTCAGAATCTTTTTGAAGGTATAGATGTCCTTCGAAAGGCAGCTATTGACAGATTGCAATAGAAAATCGTCATTGCGAGGAGGAACGACGAAGCAATCTTAATGCACACTAGTAGCGATCGTTGTAAGATTGCTTCGTCGGCCGAAAAAGCCTTCTCGCAATGACGATAACCTGATATTTATCTCCTTAAATCCTCCTGTCACTCACATTGATTTTATACAATAAATATCCCTCAGGATGGCTTTTTTATTTTCACCTTAAATTATTAAGTCGCTACTTAAGAACGTTTGAAGGTCATTTGTACACAGTCCCTTGTTTATAAACCCGATAAAGCGGAATAGCCCGGAGCGCAGCGAGGACTATAAGCGATAGCGGGACTGCTGCCCCCGATAAAATACGGTACGCTCATTTTCAAATAATTAACCTTTAAATCACTATTTAATACTTTCATATTCCAAAAGGGTATATGGTAAATTCAAATAACCACCCCACCTTTCAGGCACCCCTCCAAAGGAGAGGAATTATAAAACGCTAAAAATCAGCAAGATTTATTAAAAAAATCTTTTCTATTAATTAAAATATTTTTACCTTTGCAATCCCTAAACAGGGAAAAAAGGAGACAATTAATTAATGGCTAAAAAACAAGTAGCAGAAAAAGAATTAGCGGCTAAAACAGCTGAACTTCAGGGAGAAGGCGGACGCCTAACTGAAAAAGAAACAATTGAATCAGAAGCTGATTCAGTTTCGATCGAATCGATCAAATCATCATTAGCAACACCAAGCGAAGATTTCGACTGGGATGCAGATGAAAAAGTTTTTGGTAATTACAATGAAGCAGACCGTAAAAAGTTTGAAGATATGTATGCCGGAACATTCAACCAGATCACTAAAGGTGAAATCATCAGCGGTATTGTTGTTTCAATCAACAACAAAGATGTAGTATTAAACGTAGGTTTCAAATCAGACGGTTTGGTTTCTACTTCAGAATTCCGTGATACACCAGATCTAAAAATCGGCGATTCAGTTGACGTTTTCGTTGAAGCACCAGAAGATGCTAACGGTCAATTGATCCTTTCCCGCAAAAGAGCAAAAACCCAAAGATCATGGGAAGCTATCAATGAGGCGCTTGAGAACGACAGAATCATCAACGGTTTCGTTAAGAGCCGTACTAAAGGTGGTTTAATTGTTGATATCATGGGCGTTGAGGCTTTCTTACCAGGATCTCAAATTGATATTAAACCTATCCGCGATTACGATGTATACGTGGGTAAAACAATGGAATTTAAAGTTGTTAAAATTAACCATGAGTTTAAAAACGTAGTTGTTTCTCATAAAGTGTTAATTGAAGACGATTTAGAAAGCCAAAAAGTAGAGATCGTTTCTAAATTAGAAAAAGGTCAGGTATTGGAAGGTACTGTTAAAAACATTACTGATTTCGGTGTGTTCATCGATTTAGGTGGTGTTGACGGTCTACTTCACATTACCGATATTTCTTGGGGCCGCATAGAGCATCCGAAAGAAGTATTATCATTAGATGAAAAAATCAACGTAGTTGTTTTAGATTTCGATGATGAGAAAAAACGTATCGCTTTAGGCTTAAAACAATTAACTCCACACCCATGGGAGAATTTAAGCACTGACATTCAGGTTGGTTCTAAAGTAAAAGGAAAAATCGTAACTGTTGCAGATTACGGTGCTTTCTTAGAAATCATCCCTGGTGTTGAAGGCTTAATCCACGTTTCTGAAATGAGCTGGTCACAAAACTTAAGAAACCCACAAGAGTTCTTAAAAGTTGGTGATGAGATCGAAGCTGAAGTTTTAACTTTAGACAGAGACGAGCGCAAAATGAGCTTAGGTATTAAACAATTATCTAACGATCCATGGCAAGAAGTTGCTGCTAAATTCCCTGTTGGAAGCAAGCACCAGGCAACTGTTAAAAACATGACTAACTTCGGTGTATTTGTTGAAATCGAAGAAGGTATTGATGGTTTAATCCACATCTCTGACTTATCATGGTCTAAAAAAGTAAACCACCCTAACGAATTCACTAAAGTTGGTGATGTATTAGACGTTGTTGTTTTAGAATTAGACGTTGATAACCGTAAATTAAGCTTAGGTCACAAACAATTAGAAGAAAACCCTTGGGATACTTTCGAAACGATCTTCACTTTAGATTCGGTTCACCAGGGTACTGTTGTTAAAGTGACTGATAAAGGTGCTGTTATTGCTTTACCTTATGGTGTAGAAGGTTTCGTACCAACTAAACACATGGTTAAAGAAGACGGTACTTCAGTTAAAGCTGAAGAAACCAATGACTTCAAAATCATTGAATTCAACAAAGAAGCAAAACGTATCGTAGTGTCTCACGCCCGTATCTGGGAAGAGGTTAAAGCTGAAGCTGTAGCAGAAGAAAGAAATGCTAAGAAAAAAGAAGCTAAAGCTGCTGTAACTGCGGTTAAAAAAGTTAAAGATTCTGTAGAGAAATCTACTTTAGGAGACTTAGACGTATTAGCTCAATTGAAATCGCAATTAGAAGGCGAAGAAAGCAAAGCTAAAAAAGGTTAGTTCTTTTTAACTGAATATATTAATCCCGATAGCGAAAGTTATCGGGATTTTTTTTGCCCCATCCTGTAAGGTTTCAAAAACCTTACAGGATTATTTTTTACCCTACAACCTATAGCAGCCACGGAAACACCGAGCTCGGGGATTTTCTTAATAAATCGTTTAGTATTGAAGAAGTTACCTCGAAACGTCATCTCGACTGAAGCCCAGCGAAACGGAGAGATCTATCGAGACAGATTTCTCGACTGCGTTGCACTTCGCTCGAAATGACGTCATTACTTTTATGTAACAAAATAATCCATTCTCCTCTACTTATTCTACACATCCCTCCTATTATCACTACTTTTGAAAAGCTTAACCTAGCCATTTCAGCATGAAAAAAATTATCTTTTTGTTTCTGATCCTTATTTCGTTTAAACTTGCTGCGCAGGAGATTAATATTATCCCACAGCCTGTACAATTGAAACCCAATCCGAATGAGCTGCCATTTAAAATAGATAGCACTACAGTATTATATTCAAACGATTCTTCTGCCACTGCATCGATAGAATTCCTACAAAACTATCTTAGTTTAAACTATAAATTCAAACTCAAAACAACTAGAATTCCGGATATAAACCGAACCAACGCGATCAATTTGATCATTAATGAAAAGATCGCTAACCAGAAAGAATACACCTTAACGGTTACGAATAAATCAATTATTATAGGCGCTACCTCTGACACAGTCATCTTCCAAGGTATCCAAACCTTGATTCAGCTATTGCCAACTTCAAAACACTTTCCGCTTCAAATTCCTGCGGTTTCTATAACCGACTATCCCCGCTTCGACTACCGCGGCATGCACCTTGATGTAAGCCGTCATTTTTTTGATGTTGCCTTTGTAAAACAGTACATTGATTATTTAGCAATGCATAAAATGAATTATTTCCACTGGCATTTAACCGATGATCATGGCTGGCGGATTGAAATCAAAAAATATCCTAAACTAACCGAAATTGGTGCCTGGCGCAATGGGAGTATTATTGGCTTATGGCCAGGAAAAGGTAACGAAAATATTAAATACCAGGTGTTGCCTAATGAAATTAAAATCACACCAAAAGATGCTGTAATTAAAACTGACGACATACGCCATGGTGGTTTTTATAACCAGGAACAGATTAAAGAAGTAGTAGATTATGCGGCTAAACGTTACATCACTATTATCCCGGAAATTGAGATGCCGGCGCACAGCATGGCTTTACTGGCAGCCTATCCGGAATTGGGAACTGAACCCAACAAAAAGTACACAGTAGCCGAAACCTGGGGCATGATGAACAAATACAACAATGTACTGCAGGCTTCTGACACTACCTTTAAGTTTTTAGAAAATGTTTTAACAGAGGTGATGGATTTATTCCCCTCTCCTTATATCCACATTGGCGGCGATGAAGCTGCTAAAGTATGGTGGAAACAATCAGCTGTTTCTCAACAGATCATGAAAGCCAACGGCTTAAAAACCGAGAGTGAACTACAAAGTTATTTTATCCGCAGGATGGAGAAATTTGTAAACAGCAAAGGTAAAACCATTATTGGCTGGAACGAGATTTTACAGGGAGGCCTGGCACCAAATGCGGTGGTGATGAGCTGGCAGGGAGAGAAAGGAGGCATTGAGGCGGCCAGGCAAAACCATAAAGCCATCATGACGCCAGAAAATACCATGTATTTTAACCACAGGCAGTTCGTAAAAGAAGATAGCCTGGCTGCAAATAAGTTTTCGCCCCTGATTGATGTTTACAATTATGAACCCATACCTACTGAATTAAATGCCGAACAGGCAAAATACATTTGGGGTGCGCAGGGCTGTTTATGGACCGAATACATCACCACCCCTGCTAAAGTACAATACCAGCTTTTCCCAAGGTTAGATGCCCTGAGCGAAATTTTGTGGAGTCCAAAAGACAAACGTAATTATCCGGATTTTCAGAAAAGATTAAAAACGCAGTTTAAAAGATACGATTTAATGGGAATTACCTATTCTAAAAGGTATCTGGAAAATTAGTGGATGATCTGTTTTGCTAACTGTACCTGATAAGTGCCAGGTGTGATGCCGACGATCTTTTTAAATGTCCTGATAAAATAATTGGCATCGTTAAAACCCAATTCATAACTTATCGAAGCCACTTTTGCACCAGGCCGGGTAAGTAAGATCTTGGCTTTATTAATTTTCTCTGCCAGGATAAAATCATTGGGGCTAATGCCCAGCTCGCGTTTAAACAAGCGGTAAAACGTGGCCTTGCTCATACAGGCCTTATCGCTCAAGCTATTGATGCTGATCTTCTCGTTCAGGTTAGTTTTAATATAGTTCAGTACAAAGGCCAGTGGATTTTGATTGATGTTATAACCTTCATCGCTGACGGTTTTAAGATTTTGAGTCTGCATAATGCGCACCAGCAATTCTTTTAAGGTTAAGTCGGCCAGCACATCTTTTTCCTTGCTACGTTCGGCGCAAATCCGGATGACTTTATTAATGAGGTAGGCAATTTCTTCATTGTTGTAAAAATGGTATTCATCATAGTTCAGCAACCATTTTTCGTTACTTCCCTCCTTTGGGAAAAACTCGTTTAAATAAGCAATCGTTTTTTGGATCTGTTCCTGGTCAATAGCAAGGGCAATACATTGCGTAGGATTTTGATTAGTGGCTTCCGGAAAATCAATCTCCATGGTAACCGATGGAGGAACAATAACGGTTTGACCAGGAAAATAATCAAATCCTTCTTTATCAAACAGATGCATCACTTTTTTACCCCTCAGCATACTTGTAATCACAAAATCGTTAAAAGTGAGGGGAACCTTATAAGATTGGGTATAAGTTTCGAAAACATTTAATTCACAGCGCTCTAAGGTATAAGAGGTTCTGTTCTCTACCAGTGTCTGCAAGGTTTCTGTAGTACTGAGTTTTACCTGATCTAATGTATGTTGCATAAACCGAAATAATTTGGTTAGACTATTACTATAATCAAATATAATGATTTCCAACTTTTCAAACGGTCATCCGAAAGCCCTGTTATCCGGCAATATACCATCATTTCCACTGGCTGACCCGTAAAGCAGGTCGGGTTATAAAATGGTTACAAAACCTGAAACAATAATGCTATCAATTGATTCGATTATCCTATCTGTACCACCCAATTTGCCATTAGGTTTGTATCAGCCAAATCTTATTACCGTAAAATCATGATGAGCCATACCATTAAAAACCCTATATCAAACCCGCTCAGAATGGTTTTTAAAATTTAATTATCAATAATAATTATGGAAAATTTAATTGAGAAACCTTCATTCAAATCCCAATATGATAACTATATAGGGGGAAAATTTGTAGCACCGGTTAAAGGTGCGTATTTTGATAATATATCGCCGATTGACGGTCAGGTTTTTACCAAGGCGGCCCATTCTACGAAAGAAGATTTAGAATTAGCCGTTAATGCTGCGCATGAGGCTTTTAAAACCTGGAGCAAAACCTCTTCTACCGAAAGAAGCATTATCTTAAATAAGATTGCACAAAGGATGGAGGATAACCTCGAATACCTCGCCACTGTCGAAACCATCGACAATGGAAAAGCGGTTAGGGAAACTTTAGCTGCTGATTTACCACTTGGCATAGACCATTTCAGGTATTTTGCCGGTGTAATCCGTGCAGAAGAGGGTTCGTTGTCAGAACTTGATCAAAATACAGTTTCCTTAATCGTACATGAGCCGATTGGCGTAGTGGCACAAATTATTCCCTGGAACTTCCCTTTGTTAATGGGTATCTGGAAACTGGCCCCTGCGCTGGCGGCAGGTAACTGTGTGGTATTAAAACCTGCGGAAAGCACACCTGTTTCGATTATGGTTTTAATGGAATTAATCGGTGATTTACTGCCTCCGGGTGTGGTTAACGTGGTAAACGGCTTCGGATCAGAACTTGGCCGGGCATTGGTAACTAATCCTAAAATTTCAAAAGCAGCATTTACAGGTTCTACCCCTACCGGAAGATTGGTGATGCAATATGCTACTGAAAATATCATCCCTGTTACCCTTGAACTTGGTGGAAAATCGCCAAATATCTTTTTTAGCTCGGTAATGGCAGAAGATGATGCTTTTCTAGATAAGGCAGTGGAAGGTGCAGTGATGTTTGCCTTAAATCAGGGCGAAATTTGCACCTGTCCCTCGCGTTTATTAATTCAGGAAGATATTTACGAAAAATTTATCGCAAAAGTAATCGAAAGAACCGAAGCAATAAAAATTGGTAATCCGCTGGATAGAACGGTGATGATGGGGGCGCAGGCTTCGAAAATCCAATATGAAAAAATTGCGCAGTACATCAAATTAGGTAAAGAAGAAGGTGCAGAAGTATTAACTGGTGGAGGGGTAAATGAACTACCTGGCGAACTGGGTGGCGGTTACTATATAAAACCAACAATTTTTAAAGGACATAATAAAATGCGGATTTTCCAGGAAGAGATCTTTGGTCCGGTGTTGGCGGTAACGACCTTTAAAACCGTTGAAGAAGCCATTGAGATTGCAAACGATACTTTATATGGTTTAGGCGCAGGCGTATGGACACGCGATGCCCATGAACTTTACCAGGTACCGAGAGCCATTCAGGCCGGACGTGTTTGGGTGAACCAATATCATGCTTACCCTGCAGGCGCTCCTTTTGGCGGCTACAAACAATCAGGTGTAGGCAGGGAAAATCATAAAATGATGTTGGGTCATTATCGCCAGACTAAAAACATGTTAATTTCTTACGATAAAAACAAACTGGGTTTCTTTTAATTGGATAATAGTTGGTGGTTCATTGAATTATGTAAAAGATCATAGTTGATGGTTTGTTAGTTCATAGCCTAGCGTTATTACAATGGCTTGCAAATTTAAAGACATGCGATAAGCACCACGGCTATCAACTACCTGACCATGAACCGTCAACCTTAAAAAATCTTTGCTTCTGAAAATCCTTTATTAAAATTAACATCATGGTAGCCCGAATAGACAGTACAGAAAAAGCAAAAGAATTGATTGCGGTACTTAAAGAAAAGCACGGTGAGCTCATGTTTTACCAGGCTGGCGGATGTTGCGAAGGCACACAGCCGCAATGTTTTGAAAAAGGTGGTTATTACCTTCGGATGCGCGATGTTTGTTTGGGTGAAGTAGAAGGCTGCGAATTTTGGGTAGACAGGGATCTTTTTGAATACTGGAAATTTTCGCACTTTACGTTAGATGTGCTCGATGGTTTCGGCGTAGGTGGTTTTTCTTTAGAAACTCCAATGCAGAAAACCTTCAAAATACATTACCGGTTATTCTCTGAAGAAGAATTAGAAAATTTAACTCCGGTTAAAACAGCCGAGTAATTTTTGTGTATTTGGTAAACACAGGTCAGCCTGGAGTAATCCGGCTGACTTTTTTTGTTGACTGTTCAGTCATGCTGATTTAGGCCAGCATCTTTCCTGTTTCTAAAAATTTATGCAATCTTTGCATTCAAAACAAAATTATGCGTAAACTATTTGCTGTCCTTTGTACCATCATTACCCTATTTGCCATTAAAGAAGCAATATATGTTTTCCTTTCTCAGGAAGCAGATATGGTTAAACAGCGCCCGATCCTTATTGTCATTTCGTTAAGCATTTGTATCCCCCTGATTGTGTTATCGCTGTGGCTGTGGTGGTCAGGAAATAAAAAAAAACGACAATAGTAAATTGCTATCCTCAACATCCTCATATACATTTCTTCATGATGTAGATTTTTAACAGCTGCTTGTTAAAGGAATTTATTTACGAAATAAATGTCCTGTACTACTAATATTTCCTGATACCATTTAATAATCTCTTCTTGTCTTGGGAAAATATTTATCAATTATTTCATCAATTTTGATGGCCACTTGTCTGTTTTTGTTACCAGGACAAAGTTTTTCATAATATGCAGGGCTCCAGAAAATTAAGGTTTTAATTTCTTTCTTAGTAATTAAGTGGATAATTTCCGGGCTTCCTCCATCATTTACAAAATTATCAACTATACCCTTACAACCACGTCCAAAAACGCTATCGTCTACCATATCCCACAGGCTTAACTTTTGGATATATAACCATAGTTTTTTTGTTGTATCCTGGGGTATAGGAACAACATTAAAAAATATATTGATATCTGCCGGAGCATTCTTAAACCCTGTTCGCTTCGCCGAGAACATATGCCATAAAACAACTGGAAAAGAACTTTTTAGCTTATACGCTGGATAATAAGTAGTATCTACGGGATTATAACTAAAAGCATTTACAAAACTTCCGGTTTTAGTGATAAGCTTATAACTTGATGGCTTTCCGTCTGGAACATTTGCATATTCTATTATTATTGTAGTATCTGCATATTGCTGAAAAAATTTATGCATGGGTGTAATGCCTTGAGAATAGCGCATAAAATTATCTTGTCCGAAACTAAAATGCCATGATAACAAAAATGAAAAGTAAAAAATAAGAAGTTTTTTCATAACAAACAATTAGTTAATGCAATTGACACTAGAATTATTTAGCATTGGTGTAACTTTATTATCGAATAACGAATCTATCCTTAAATGTATAGTAGTACCAGGTACATAATAAACTTGCGTATTCTTTACGTATTGAACAAAATAATTCGTTTCTCTCAATCCTTCCCAAGCTAGCCCTAAATAATCATATTGGTCATAATTGCTAAAGTTTGAATCATATTTTTGGGCAAATTCTTTTAATCCCACGGCAATTACATCAATGTTTTTTGCCATGTACTCGTGATGTATCGTTTCTATTGAAGTACCAGATAATTTATTTTCAAATATATTAATCAGCTCATTTAAATCCATATTTTCAGGTTTCTTAACCCAATTGGAGTTAATTTCAGATGCACCAAATACCAGATAAGCCCTCTGCATTAAATTAGCATGAAAAGCCTCGTGCAAAAGCGTTTTGGCAACTTGTAATACTGGAGCATTGCCATTGATGAAACTTCGATTCAAATTAATTTCAAAATTTTGATGACTATATGCATCCCAGGTTGTCTCCGCCCTTTTACTGCTAGATAATGCTTTCACCTGGAATTTCAAGTTATAGGTTTGACCTGTAAATGCCTTTATCAATGAATCGAATTTTATATTGTTCCTTAAAAGTTTTTCTAAGGCACATTTGGCTTTGGGATTATTGGTTATACTTGAATCTGTTCTGATTATTAATGGACAGGCAGCTATACCAGTTTGTCCCCCAATGCAACCACAATCAGACAAATAAGCTCCGCCAGCTAACGTACCTGCACAATCTACAGGCCCACCGTGATCTGGCTCAGGGTAATCGCCCAAATCGCCACTACAACTGGTATAAAGAAACTGCGACGATGAACCAGTTATATTGCCATACCCATCATAATAAGTAGTAACAAGGTACCAGTTTGTACAGGTAATCGCCATAAGTTTATCTTTATTTATCCCTCTAAAAGGCCTTTTATTATTAATATCAAGCGTCTTTTTGTATAGCGCAATTAATCCTCTATCAGAGATATAACCTTCAAAATAACCCTTATTAGGGTTATAAGCGATTTGAACCTGATAATTGTTTTTATTATTATGGATCAGCAGCATATAGCTTCCACCCAGTTCACCTTCCGGAAGCTTCATCTTTACTAAAACACCAATTACATCTGTACCATCATCAAGTTGAAATGTCCTTGCGGTATTCCAGTCTAGTTCTTCTTTAATTTGCTGGATGGTACCTTTATTTGATTGAAGCATGGTACCCTTATTTGCATTGATTTTCAAGTACCAATCTTTTGCACTGGTAATAGGATCTTTTGTAATTTTATCTTTTCTACAAGCATTGAAAATAAAAGATATTAGAAGTGCAATAAAACAAGAAGATACAAAAAAACTGGAAATAGATTTTTTCATGAGGTTAATTTAGATTGAAAACTCAAACTGCGTTGTGAGAGAAATGAGTAATATAAATGTATAAATACTTTTTAGATATACAATATGAATGCTACAAATTCATAAGAAAGAGAATATCTATCTATATATAGACAGATAATAGGAAATTAAAATAATAATGAATTAGTATTTCATGTTAACAACATTGAATACATTACATGCAAGGCGTAAGGACTAAGCAATAAACCTACCTTTCAATTCGGGCGTTGGCACCCAACAACTCTCCTGCTTTCCCCACCACTTGTAACGGTTTTTAGCTATCCTGTCGTAAACCCAATCACGAATGAACTTGGGAACGATGATAAATGTATAAAGCAACGGAATTAATCCATTCAGTTTTCGGGCCACGCGCAGTGCCGCTGATGATTTGGTATAGAGCTTTTCATCCTCCAGCAATAGAATGGTATTCAACTTTTCCGGATCTGCATTAAATTTCGGCAGTATTTCTTTGGCATAATCACCCTGTAACGCCGAAAATTTAAATTGGTTCTTTTGATCATGCGCGATAACAAACTGTACAGATGAATTGCACAAGTTACAAACGCCATCAAAAAAGATTACAGGTTGCCGGATCATAGACTATAAAAATAATGTTTTAAATGTAAAAACAGCCATAACTCCGATCAAAATTTAAGCGAAAAGCAGAAAGTTTAAAACTTAAGTCGAATTACTCCTGTCGGACTAACTTCACCATTTTTGTAATTTACCATTTCCATCCACATAAAATTATTTTTTCCCTTTTACTTTTTGATAACGAACAATTTAGCAGCAGAATCGTTAAAACAATCAATGTCAACTTTCTTAGCTTAAAACATTTTTATATATTTGCCCAATCCTTCTTCAATGCAAAAGAAAACACTTCTTGACGGACAAAAAATTCAGATTACAATTAAGAGGCTCTGCCATCAATTAATTGAAAACCACGACGATTTCGCAAATACCGTTTTAATTGGCATCCAGCCAAGAGGTATCTTTTTGGCTGACCGCATTCATCAGGATCTTCAACAGATCTTAAAAAACAAGAAAATTTTAAAGGGAAACCTTGACATTACTTTCTTTAGAGATGATTTCCGACGAAAAGACGGATTGGTTACCGCGAGCAGCAACTCGATGGATTTCATTATTGAAGGCAAAAAAGTAATCCTGATTGATGATGTACTTTGGACAGGCAGAACCATTAGGGCAGCGCTCGACGCCCTGCTTGCTTATGGCCGCCCTGAAAAAGTGGAGCTCTTGGTTTTAATAGACCGGAGGTTTAGCAGGCACTTACCTATAGAACCTGATTATATTGGTCATCAGGTAGATAGCTTAAACTCACAACAGGTAAAAGTAACCTGGGCCAGCGAAGGAAGTGAAGATAAAGTGATTTTAATATCAGAACCGCCCCTGCCAAAATGAGCCTAGATACCTTACAATAGGAATATTTGACATGGAAGCGCTATCTGACAATTAAAACCAAATAATAAAACAGAGAAAAACAATAAATAAAAAATGGCAGCAGAAAAATTATCAACCCGAAATCTTTTAGGCATTAAAGATATTAACCGGAATGATATCGAACTGATTTTCGAAACTGCAGATAATTTCAAGGAAGTGATTAACCGCCCGATCAAAAAGGTTCCTTCACTTCGTGATATTACGATTGCCAATATCTTTTTCGAAAACTCTACCCGCACCAAACTTTCTTTCGAACTTGCTGAAAAAAGACTTTCGGCTGATGTGATTAATTTTGCAGCCTCCTCATCATCGGTAAGTAAAGGAGAAACCCTCATAGATACGGTAAATAATATCTTATCAATGAAAGTTGATATGGTAGTGATGCGTCATCCTTATGCCGGGGCAGGCCAGTTTTTAAGTAAACATGTAAAAGCCCAGATTGTAAATGCAGGAGATGGCGCGCATGAACACCCGACCCAAGCCTTACTCGACGCCTTCTCCATCCGCCAGAAATTGGGCGATGTGGCTGGTAAAAAAGTGGTTATCGTAGGGGATATTCTGCACTCTCGTGTTGCGATATCCAACATTCTTTGCCTGCAGCGCTTAGGTGCACAGGTGATGGTTTGTGGCCCTACCACCTTAATCCCCAAACATATCCATCAACTTGGGGTAAAAGTTGAACATAATCTGATTAAAGCACTGAACTGGTGTGATGTGGCCAACATGTTGCGTATCCAGCTGGAGCGTCAGGATATAAAATATTTTCCATCTTTAAGAGAGTATGCCATGATGTATGGCATAAATAAACAGATCTTAGATAACCTTGATAAAGAAATCATCGTAATGCACCCTGGTCCGATAAACAGAGGTGTGGAAATCACCAGCGATGTGGCCGACAGTAAACAATCGATTATTTTGGAACAGGTAGAGAATGGAGTGGCCGTCCGAATGGCCGTGTTGTATCTGCTAGCCAGTCAGGGATAATTAGTTTGGAGTTTGGAGTTGTTAGTTTGGAGTCCTGAGTCGGGAGTCTATTTTTCGTGCAATTAACCGATTTAAACAACTAGCCAATTAACCATCCACGCGATTTCTACACAGATTTGATGGTAACAATAATAAACCAATGCCAATCGGCCACTGAACCAATACAGGATTTGGCGATATCAATGACGAATGGACTGACGACCATTGAACCTAACTTTTCCACATTCGATCGCCCTTTAATACCAAACCAAGAATCCCGTCGTTAATTTGTGTTATTAACAGATGTTAATTACTTCTGTTGATAAGCTCTGATACTATTTCTAATTTAGTACCAACCATATTTGAAACCGATGCAGAAAAAATACTTACTAATTCCGCTAATTTTAGCAGGAAGTTTTAGCACTTATGCGCAAGTTAGTGCAGTGCAAAACCTCAACAAAAACTATCAAACGGGCTTAGAATTATTAGACAAAGAAAAATATACGGCAGCTGCGCAACAATTTAAACTCGTTGAGCTGCAACGTTATAAACCTTCTACCCAGACAGAAAGCAATGCCGAACTGTCGTTACTTAAGGAAAACGCAAAGTTTTATGCAGCTGTTTGTGCATTGGAACTGACCAATGCCGATGCCGAGAGTCTGTTTCAGGCATTCATCCGCGATTATCCGTTAAATCCGAATACCAAACTGGCTTATTTCTACGTTGGAAAAACTTATTTCAATCAAAAAAACTACAAAAAAGCATTAGAGTGGTTCGAAAAAACCGACCCTTCTACTCTTTCGGGCAAACAAAGAAATGAATACCAGTTTAAGCAGGGTTATGCCTATTTCGAACTTAAAGACTACGATAAGGCAGAGCCTTTATTCGAAAAAGTAAAAAAAGAAGAAGGTGATTTTCAGGAAAGTGCCACTTACTACTTCGCCTACATCAATTACTTAAATAAAGAGTATAAAACGGCATTGGCCAACTTCGAAAAGCTGAAGGGCTCACCTACCTATGAGGCGAGTTATCCATATTATATCACATCGATGTACTACCTGGATGAGCGTTATGATGATGTGATCAGCTATGCGCTGGCAGCCATTCAAAAAACAAAACAACAGTTTGAACCAGAGATGCTGAGCCTGGTTGCGGCATCTTACTTTGCAAAATCTGAATTCAAAAATGCGGAAAAATATTTTGCAGAATATTATGCAAAAGATAAAAGCGAAACCAAAAACAACCTTTTTATTTATCAATATGGATACAGTTTGTTCCAGAATAAAAAGTACAAAGAAGCGGTTACCGTTTTAGAAAAACTGAATAACGATGATATTTACCTGCAAAACGGTATGCATACGTTAGGTAAGGCTTTTATCCAGCTGGGAAATAAACAGAAAGCACAAAGTGCCTTTTTCAGGGCTTCACGCTTGAGTTTCGATAAAAGTATACAGGAAGAAGCCTGGTTAAACTACGCTAAATTAAGCTATGAGTTAGAATTTCACCAGCAGGCCCTGGAAGCTACCCAGGGTTTCTTAAAAACGTTTCCAAAATCGCGTAAAATAAACGAAGCGAAAACTTTATTGGGCGAGGTTTTATTAACCACTAAAAATTATCAGGCCGCTGTAGATATTTTAGAACCTATTCCTGATAAAAACCTGGAGGCTAAAGAAGCCTATCAAAAGGTTACTTACTTCAGAGGATTGGAATTTTACAACGAAAGGGCTTTCCCAAATGCCTTATCCATGTTTTTACGCTCCGACAAATTTCCGGAAGACAATGAGATTTATGCTTTAAACACGTATTGGAAAGCAGAATCGATGTACGAACTGCGTAAGTATGGAGAAGCAGTTAGCACTTTCGAGAAATTCCTGAAAATGCCGGATGCCGATAAGACAGGTGTATACAATTTTGCCAACTATGCTTTAGCTTATGCAGCTTTTGAAGATGAAAAATACAGCAAGGCGGCCAATTATTTCGAAAAATTCCTTGCAGGCAACGATAAAGATCAAAAAACCATTGATGATGCCACTATCCGGTTAGCCGATTCGTATTTCGTTAATAAGAATTATGGTGACGCGATGGCGAATTACAATAAGATCATCAACAGACATACCACTTCCGAGGATTATGCTACTTTCCAGAAAGGAATGATCCAGGGATTGGAAAATCAGTATGATGCGAAAATTGCAACCATGCAAAACTTATTGAAGGCTTTTCCAAACTCAAACTACGCGGATGATGCCGGTTTCGAAACAGCCTATACCTATTTCAATAAAGGTGATTTTGATAAATCCAAATCTGACCTTGTAGCTTTGGTTGCCAAATATCCACGAAGCAGCTACGTAGCTAAAGCACTGGTTACCATTGGTCTGGTTCAATATAATCAGGATCAGGATGATGCTGCTTTAGAATCGTTTAAAAAAGTAATCCGTGATTATCCAACTGCCGATGAAGCTAAACAGGCAATGGAATCAATTAAAAATATTTATGTAGACCGTGGTGATGCGGATGGCTTTATTGCGTATGCAGCCACTACTCCACTTGGAAATTACTCTGGCGCAGAGCAGGATAACATTGTATTTGCTGCAGCTAACAATACCTATCTAAAAGGAGATGCGAACGGCGCTTTTCAGGCGATAAATGCTTATTTTGATAAGTTCCCTAAAGCGATACATGAAAAGGAAGCCAAATTTATCAGAGCTGAATCATTGGTTAAATTAGGTCGTCCGGATGAAGCCATTCCTGATTACGAATTTATCTTAAACGACTGGACGAGTGATTATACAGAACGTTCATTGGTAAGTATCTCGCAACTGTTTTTAAACCAGAAAAAATACAATGAAGCCATTGTTTACCTTAAAAGATTGGAAACAACTACTGATTATAAATCGCATTATAGTTTTGCCATCAATAACTTGTTAAAGGCTTATACTGCCTTAAACATGCCTGATGACATGCTTAAGTACGCGCAGCTGACGAAAGAATCAGAAAAAGCATCGGAAGAAGAAAAAAACAGTTCCGGCTTATACTCAGGTAAAGCTTACTTACTAAAAGGCGACACTACAACTGCCATAAAAGAGTTTAAGAATGTAGTGGCCAAAACCAAAACTGTTGCTGCTGCCGAAGCCAAGTACAATTTAGCTTTATTGGAATACAACAAAGGTGATTTCAAAACTTCATCTAAAACCTGTTTTGACCTGATTAATAATATGGCCGCTTACGATTATTGGGTAGCGAAAGCTTTTATCCTTTTATCTGATAATTATGTAGCCCTTAAAGACAATTTACAGGCGAAAAGTACACTTCTCAGTATTATTGATAATTACGAAGGCAAGGACGATATCATTCCGACAGCCAAAGAAAAACTAGAAAAACTAAACAAGAAGAAGTAGCAATTATGAAATCGATTAAATATATATATAGTTCGCTGTTTTTTGTAGCTGCCGGCTTAATGACCGCACAGGCCCAGGATAAAAAAACGGAGGAAAAAGGCGTAGTAAATGAAGAGATTGAGGTAGTGCGCCCATACAAACCCATTTTGGCCGAAGCGGTAAAGTTGAGACGAAGCCCAAATTTGGATGACGTTAAAACATATAAGGCTAAATTAAACTACAGCATTATGGATAGAAAGCTGGCGCTAAACAGTGATATCCAAAAATTACAGGCCCAGGCACTTGCCGAAGAAAAAGAAAGCATTTTAGTGAACAATTATGTAAAAGGTGGATTTGGTTCTTTGGCTACTCTTTTAGGAGAAGCATATTTCAACACTGGCAAAGATGAAGGATTACAGGTCGGTGGCTATTTTAAACACTTCAGTCAGGAAGGAAAGTTAAATAAACAGAACAGTAGCAACCAACAGTTAAGCGTTTTTGGTCGCAGTATTTTGGATGAGAATACAGTAAGTGGGCGCATTAATTTTGAGCGTAACGGCACTTATTTTTATGGGATCGATAACAGCAGGCCTACGCTAAATCCCAATCCGGATAAACAGGCATTAACGACCATCGAATTAGAAGGCGAATTGGTAAAAAACTTCACCGAGGACGAAGATGCTTTTAGCTATGCCTTAAAAGCCAATGGCTATATCTGGAACGATAAATTTAGCGCTAAAGAAAATTACCTGAGTTTAAACGGTTATGTTAACAAGCGTATTAATTCTTTAAACCTTGGCTTAGCTGCGTCAACTGAATTTGGAAACACGAAAGATGCTTTAACGAGTGTTGGCAACAATTTGCTGCGTTTAAACCCTTATATCCGCTTACAGGTTAAGGGGGCTAAAATTACCGCAGGCGTTAATTTCGTTCAGGAATTTGGTGCCTATAGCAGCACGAAGGTATTCCCTGCAGTTACGGCCGACTTTACGCTGATTCCTGATTATTTACAGGTTTTTGGAGAAGTTAAAGGAGATGTGAACAGAAACTCGTTAAAAAACTTTACCGATGAAAATCCATGGCTAAACAGTAATATCCTGGTTAAAAATACTGTAGAAAAATTAAGTTTCAGCGCGGGTGTTAAAGGTACAGGCGGACCTGGTTTTGGTTACAAAGCCCGTATCTATGTAAAACAGTTTGATGATATGCCTTTGTTTGTAAACAACTTTACCGACTTTAATAAGTTTGATGTCATTTACGATTTCGGCAAAACAAAATTAACTGGTCTGGAAGGCGAAATTTCAGTTCAGGTAAGCGATGCTTTAAAATGGACCGGAAAATTAAACCTGGATGATTGGAAGCCGGCTTCTGAAACCTACTCTTGGTTTAAACCGGGCTTAAAAGTGAGCTCGAACTTTATGTATACTTTCAACAAAAAACTAAGCTTTAATGCTGGTGTAGTCATTCAGGATGATGTAAAAGCTAAAGTATATACAGGTGCTCCGGTTCCTGCTTCACAATATGTAATTCCGAACCCGGGCATAGAACTTATTGAGACCGTTAAAGGATATGTAGATTTAGGCCTTGGTGCAGATTACAGGATCAATAAAAAATTCTCTGTTTTTGCTAAAGCGAACAATATTTTAAACAACAACTACAGCAGGTATTTATATTACCAGGCAAACGGATTTAATATTTTCGGCGGATTGACTTATTCTTTTTAAGCAGCTATTTAAGCGTACAAAAAATGCTTTTCCAAATCGGGAAGGCATTTTTTGTTAGTTTATTCCAAGTTTTCATTCTAAACGTGGGCAAAGTATTCTGGTAAACTTTTTATTGTCGTTCTGAAATAGTCAGTGCAAGCATATGAAATAACCATCAGCGTGCCTTTACCGAAACCTGTACCCTATCCCAATCCTAAAAAAGTGATTGCGCTGTTTAAAAGAACCCAAACTATTACTTAGCTTGTATGGGGTTAACCATTGGTAGCTGCCATTAACATCAAATCGTTTAATATGGATGCTGATGCCCCCTGTAATTCCGATGTTTACCCTATTGTTTACGGTATTGGTATTAACTAAGATAGAGTCGATTTGCTTGCTATGGTATAACGTATCACGCGGATTGACTCTTGGATTTAATTTGGTGATTCCTATAGATTGCCTGCCTACAAAACTAACTATCGGACCAGCTTTCAAATCGATATGCTTTGATAACTTATACGCAGCAGCTAATGGAATATCGATTGTAATCAATTTTCGAGTTGTAGCAATGATAAGCGGTGGTACCGAGTCTGGTCGGTAATAACTCGGATGTGTGAATTCCCCTGCAATTTTTTGGTTACTGTTGGCATTTAAACCAACTGTAAGTTGCCAGTTTTTATTGAATGCATAGGAACCAAATACACCTATATAAAAACTATTATTTCCTTTTTGCACATTCATGCCGGACGTTAAACCATAACTATACTTTGGATCAATAGAACCGTTTTGTTTGGTTTTATTCGTTCTGATTTTAGGCAAGCTGATATTTGTTTCCTTTTGATTTTTACCATTAGCAATACGTTCAGCTTTTTTACCGTAATGCCGTGTTCTGTCATCTTGATTCCCTGATGAATGTTGAAAATCATGAGCTTTAACTACCGGTATTGCTATTTGCTGAATTTTTAGGGGAAGATCAATATAGGATGTAACTCCTTGTTGATATTGCTTTGGCCACGATAATAATTTGCCGCTTTTGCCAAATAAACTGTCCTCCTTTTGATCAATATTGCTGATAACTTCCACTTTTGAACTGGATTTCAGGCTTATCTTATTTAAATCTTCAATTGATTCGACTCTATTAGACTCTTTTGCAACAAAATATTTGTTGTTTAAAGGAATAACTTCATTTGCTTTCATGGTTATTGAAGCGCTGTTTTCCATTTGCCCGGCCGGTTTTTCCAGCTCCGAAGCATCATCGCCAACAAATTTATTTTGCTCCACATTTGCATTCAATGAGTCCTCTGCGCCATTGAGGCTATCTCTGATTATTGTGCTGTCAGCTATTTCATTATAATTTAATACCTTATTGCTATCCACAAGCATCGAATCCGAAAAGAAGGATTTACCCTTTTTCTCCATTTCATTCTGCTTATTGTCCGATTTTTTAAGTGCGAAGTAGCCCACAGTGGAGGCTGCAGCAGCTACAGAGAAGGTATATCCTATTATTTTAACTACTTTTAATAGTTTGGTGCCTGTTGATAAATGTGGTCCGTGGCCACCACCCGTACCGATCGGCATTTTTTCATTGAGCAGTTTCTGCATACCTGTCCATGAGGCATCAGCAGCATCCTTGACAGGCAAACCATCAAATTTATCGCGCCAGAGTTTATGATACCATGCTGAATTTTTCATTTCTTTTTCGTTTTTTCAGTTGGTTTATCAATGGCTGAGGACGCTAACATTTCCCTCAACTGTTTCTTCGCTTCAGAGAGATGCCACCTTGAGGTGCTCTCGGTAATATTCAAATGTTCCCCTATCTCCTTATGCGAATAGCCATCTATAACCGAAAGGTTAAAAACCAGCTGCGTAGCGGCTGGCAATAAGCGTATCAATTTTAGGAGATCCTCAACAAAAAGTTTATCTAATACTGAGGGTTGAATAAAGATTTCTTCTATTTCATCCGGACTAACGGTTTCATTAAACCTGGCTTCTCTTCTGCCAATATCGATGCATGATCTCACCATTACCGTTCTGATCCAGGCTCCAAATTCTCCTTTTTTTGCATCGAAGGTTTGGATGTGCTGAAAAATCTTCAAAAAACCGGTGTTTAGTGCATCTTGTGCCAAATCATCAGATTTTAAATAACGGAAACATATACGCAGCATATCGGCATAGTAAAGTTTATAGAGCCTCTCCTGTGCTTGCCGCTCATTAGCTTTACAGCCTTTGATCAGTTTAGTATCTTGCTTAGAAAAAAGGTTCATCCATTTGGTTCGGTAAGCGGTTTTTCTTCATCGTGTTGTAAGAGGATTACGAGGTGAATATGAAAAACGCTGGGTTAAAATTAATTTATTTTTTGCTACGCTATTTTATTTTCGACCAAGCGTTTATAATAATGCCTTCGTATAAGTTTATAAAACCTGTTATATGCGCCATACCGATAGCTACAATAGACATGATGAATGGTATAACACACATTTCCCATCTGAAAGTGCTAAAACCGTTTTTTATGAACGAGCCATGGCCACCGGCAAAAATAATATAGCTTATTGGCTTCAAAAACTATTCTTTAACTGTATTGATCCGCTTTTAGCAAAAAAGAAACAACGTTGGCTCACCATAGGTGATGCTTATGGATTTGATGCGCAATACATCCTTAGTTCAGGCAATAGTGTACTAGCAACTGATCTCAATACAGATTTTCTAAATATTGCACTAAAAAGAGGGATTATTGATGCCTGTGCTGCGGAGAATGCAGAAAAACTTACACAAGAAGATAATAGTTTTGATTTTGTACTTTGTAAAGAATCCTATCACCACTTTCCAAGGCCCTATGCTGCCATGTACGAAATGATCAGGGTAGCCAAACATGGCGTACTCGTTATAGAACCACAAGATCCGGTAATCAAGATGCCACTGCTATTGATGTTAAGCAATCTTCTGAACCAGAATGCGCATTTTTTAAATAAATTATGGAATAACCGCTTTTCATTTGAGCCGGTCGGAAATTTTGTTTATAAGGTTTCGGAAAGAGAATTTGAAAAGTTAGCAGCTGGTTTAGGCCTGCCTCTAATCGGCTTTAAAAAGATTAATCCAAATTACTGGTTTAAAGGAGCAGATCTGGTGTCAACTGAACGCTATAGTAAAAAGTTTTTCTTTATCAGACTAAAGAAGTTTATCCTTGATGTTCTTGTCAGGATAAAAACCATGCCCTCGCAGGTATTAGCCACCGTTATTTTTAAACAGTTGCCGGATGAGTGTACAATCGCACTCCTCAAGAAGAATGGATACCATCTGGTTTACATTCCACAAAACCCTTATTTAGATTAAGCCCAACACTTCCAACCATTACCAAAATATGAGAACCAAAACAACCGTAATAACCCTTTACATTTGCTCCTTTTTAACTTTAGCAGCTTTTTTAATGCTCACTTACTTTTATTATCCGCTTATAAACTGGACCGATTTTTTTGCTGCCGCCAGCCTGTTTCTTCCCGTAGCAACCGGATTGCTTGTTTCAGCATTACTTCTATTCCTGGGTATATACCTGGCTATTAAAGCAATTAATCATCGGAAAGAAAAAAAACATGTGAGATACTTTTGAGCAAGGATGCGATTTACATGATTAATATTTGTATGCGCCGTGATTTTTAACCGGATAATTTTACCGCTACAAACAACATTTGAGCAGGATAGCCTCAGTTCTCCTGCTTTTTTTATCATCATTACATCACAACATTAGGCCATTAACCCGATTATATTGATCTTGTCATTTGCTTACCCGCATACCATTTCTATCTTTGTAACCGTTATCTTTGCTCGGATACAGCTATACGTTTAAAGAACTGTAGTTTCTTCATAGTTGAAACAACAATCTGTACCGGTTTTTGTCCCCTTTTAAAATAGGATGTATAATAGCATCCAAAGACACTATTTGAAGGTAAAATATAATTTTTAATTTAAAACGCTTAATTTTACCCGAATGGATATCTTATCATACCTGTTGGCACTCTTGCAGCAACGCAAAGAAGTTGGTATTACCGGCTTGGGCACCTTTTATAAGAAAAAATACCCTGGAAGATACGATAAGGAAAAGCAAACGTTTTTGCCTCCAGGTTATACGCTCCGGTTTTCCGAAGAAGTAACCGAACAGGAAGCTTTGGCTAACTTTATTTCAACTAAAACCAATATTACAAATGAAGATGCCCTCAATCGCATTGCAAAGTTTGTTGAAGAAGTAAATGAAAAACTTGAAGTAGACCACGAGGCCGAACTTAAAAATACCGGACGCTTATTTTTTACTGAACAAGGTTTAGCTTTCGAACCAGTTAAAGACATGAATTATGGTTCGGAATTTTACGGACTTCCACCGCTGGAAGAAACGATCGTTGAAGAGGTAAAAACAGATTTACCAAAGAACGAAGAGGAAGAGGTTTATGACGAAATTGCGGAGGCGCCAGTTGCACCATCTCCTTTTGAGAATAAGTCTTATCAGGCCCCTAACATTGAAAACGTCGAATTAGATGAAGTTAAGGATGATCTTAAAAACACTTTAAAACATACAAAAACAGATACATCTGCAATTACTGAAGCGCCTCAATTTATCAAAGAACAGCATGAAGAACATCCAAACCGTTTTGGCCATACTCCAGAATCGGAAGTAGAAAATATTGCTGCTGATCGGCAGATCAGTAAAACGCAAGAACCTGCTGAAACAGAAGAAACGATAAAGATTAGCAGGGAAGTAGAGGTCCCTGAATCAGTTATAGCGCAACACGAGGAACATCCCAACCGTTTCGGTCATGCACCAGAATCAGAGGTAGAAAATATTGCTGCTGAGCACCGTGCTGTTGAAGATAGTCAAACGAATAAAACCGAACAGGTAAAAGATACTGGCGTACCCGGCCCGGTTGAAGACGTTAACCAGGTTGGTGTTCCTGCATCGATAGTAGAACAGCATAAGGAAAATCCTGACCGTTTTGGGCATACCCCCGAAGCAGAAAAAAATGCAGAAGCAGCAGGCCCTGAACCGGTTCTACCCCCACAAGATTATTCGGGCCGTTTTTCATTGAGGCCAGAAACGGATGAGCCAAAAACATATATTAATTTAGAAGAGGAAATTAAAAATGAAGAGCCCGTAATTGAGGCACCAGCTTTTATAAAAGAACAGCATGCTGAGCATCCAAACCGTTTTGGCCATGACCCGCTCGAACACAGCAATGAAGCTAGGCAAGGTATGTCTGCCTGGTTAATGATTACGATTGCAATTGTGGCTTTGCTTGTGGTTGCGGCAATAACCTTTTTGATTAAGCCCGAGTTATTTACAGGAGAAACAACCGGTACTGAGAAACCTGCACAAGTAATTATTGATTCGCCTAAGGTTGCAGTGGATACTTTGAAAGCGAAACAGGATTCAATAGCCAAAACCGATAGTATATTAAAGGCTAATCAGATTCAGCAAAAAACAGATACCGTTAAAAAAGAAGTGGTTAAACCTGTGGCTAAGCCAGCTATCGAAACGCCTAAAGAAAACAAAGTTGTACCAAACACTGGTCCTTCTACGTTCTATGTTATCGCAGCATCTTTCCAATCAGAAAAAAAGGCGCTTGTTTTTATCAAACAAATGGAAAAAATTGGTTTAAAGGCCGAAATAGCATCTGTTCCGGGCCGTTTAAAAAAGGTGAGTATAGCAAGCTTCAGCACAGAAAAAGAAGCTAAAGAGCAAAAAGATATTTTAGAGAAAAAACTTAAAGGCAAAGGGTATTTCGTACAACAAAAACACAACACACAACCATAATGATAACTTTATTAATTCAGGACACCACACAAGCATTGCAAGACACAGCAAATGCAATTAACCAAACATTAACACAACCACAGCAAGAACTCCATTTTATAGATCTGCTTTTTAAAGGCGGATGGGTAATGATTCCGTTGGCTTTTTTGGCTTTTTTGGCTTTGATTATTTTTGTTGAACGTTATTTAACCATTAAAAAAGCCACAAAAGATGAGGCTAACCTTATGGCGCAAACCCGGTCTTATATCCAATCCGGAAATTTAGATGGCGCCATGTCGCTTTTAAGAAATAACAACTCCCCTCTTTCGCGCATGTTGCAAAAAGGTTTAAAACGCATTGGCCGCCCGATTAAAGATATTGAAGGCGCAATTGAAAATGTGGGCAAATTAGAAGTTTCTAAATTAGAGAAAAATATCAGTATCCTGGGTATTGTTGCAGGTATTGCGCCAATGCTCGGTTTCGTAGGTACAATTGTAGGGGTAATTACCATTTTCCACCAGGTATCGATTAAGGGAGCAATTGAAATCGGAACAATTTCCGGTGGTTTATATACCAAAATGATTACCTCTGCAACCGGATTAATTATCGGGATTATTGCTTATGTACTCTATCATATCTTAAATATTATGGTTGAGAAAATCATTCTTAAAATGGAGACCGATGCAATTGATTTTATTGATTTACTAGAAGAACCGGGCAAATAATGAATTTACGCAAAAGAACAAAAGGATCGGTAGAAGTACATACTTCAGCGTTGAACGATATTATGTTCTTCCTGATGCTGTTTTTCTTATTGGCCTCTGCAGTAGTCAATCCTACAGTAGTAAAATTATTGTTGCCACAATCATCAAGCGGACAGCAGTCTACCGCCAAAAAAGCAGTTACCGTTACGATAGACGAAAATTTAAAATATTTCGTTGAAAAGAAACCAGTGAGTATTGAGGAATTAGAGCCTACCCTGGCATCATATCAAAAGCTGGCACCAGATATGACCATACTTTTATATGTATCGCGCAATGTAACTTATCAGGATGGATTTGTGGTGAACGATATTGCCAATAAACTGAAATTGAAACTTGTTGTAGCCGTTGAACCTAAAAAATAATGAACTACAAAGCACAAAACGTACCTCAGGAGGAAAACAATTATCCAAAGGCCATTGCTATAGCAAGCGGTATTATGGGATTTTTGTTATTGATCAGCTTTTTTATTGTGATTGGTTCATTCCAACCACCTGAAGAAGTAGGTATGGGCGGCATGGTGGTAAATTACGGAACTTCGGCAGAAGGTATGGGTGATGATTATACCAGCATTGAAGAACCATCTGCAGATCCAAATGCGAATGGTAAAGCACCTGAAAAGGTAACACCTGAAGAGAAGGTTACACCAAATACCGCTACCGAAAGCAGTGATAAAGAGGTGCAAACACAGAATACCGAAGATGCCATTGCCGTAAATACCAAACCCACAAAAGCTACAACAACTGCACCTACGCCTGTTACAGAAGATAAACCTGCTAAGCCGGTAATTAACCAAAATGCACTTTACAAAGGCAAGAAAAATACCGGTCAGGGGCAAGGAGACGGTACCGGAAAAACGCCAGGCAACCAGGGTGATAAAGATGGCGATCCGTTAGCATCAAATTATGGTGAAGGTGGTTCCGGAAATGGGAATGTACAGCTATCTTTAGCCAGCAGAAAATTTATCGATATCCCCAGAATACAGGATGATGGACAGAGCGCAGGAAAAATTGCCGTCCAGATCCGCGTAGACAAAAATGGCAAAGTTGTACAGGCACGTGCCGGAGCTAAAGGTACAACCTTATCTGATTTAGCCCTCTGGAGAAAATGCGAGCAGGCTGTATTGGGTGCAAGTTTAAACAAACTGGAATCCGCTCCAGATGTACAAACCGGAATTGTGATGTTTAATTTTAAAGTTAAATAATTTTTATTGTGCTGTCAGATATTACTATCTGACAGACTATATTTGTTCAAAAGCTTGATAGGATTTCTTAACGATTAATGATGCATGAGTATCATCTAAACCATAAGTCAGATGGCAACATCTGACGTCACCTACAAATAATTTATTGTGCTGTCAGATATCACTATCTGACAGACTATATTTGTTCAAAAGCTTGATAGGATTTCTTAACGATTAATGATGCATGAGTATCATCTAACCATAAGTCAGATGAAAACATCTGACTTCACCAACAAATAATTTATTATGCTGTCAGATATTACTATCTGACAGACTATTTGTTCAAAAGCTTGATAGGATTTCTTAACGATTAATGCTGCATGAGTATCATCTAACCATAAGTCAGATGAAAACATCTGACTTCACCAACAAACTTTTGAAATTGCTTCAACAAAATCTTTCTCATTTCATTTCATAATTACGCTAGTCAACCTATATTTGACGTATATTATGAACTACCAACAAACGCTTGATTTTTTATACAGTAAACTTCCGATGTTTACCCGCGTTGGCGCAGCAGCTTTCAAAAAAGATTTAACCAATACCATCGTCCTTTGCGAAGCGCTGGATAATCCTCAACATAAATTTAAAAGCATCCATGTGGCCGGAACAAACGGGAAGGGTTCAACATCCCACATGCTCGCTTCCGTGCTACAGGCTCAGGGATATAAAACGGGATTGTATACTTCACCCCATCTGAAAGATTTCCGGGAGCGCATTCGCATCAACGGAAAAATGATCAGCAAAACTGAAGTGGTATCATTCGTAAAAGAACAACAAAAACTCATCGAAAAAACCGAACCTTCCTTTTTTGAAGTAACTGTTGCTATGGCGTTCGATCATTTTGCAAAACATCAGGTAGATGTAGCAGTAATTGAAGTGGGTTTGGGCGGGAGGCTGGATTCTACCAATATCATCACCCCGGAAATTTCAGTCATCACCAATATCAGCCTCGATCATATGAATATGCTCGGGAATACCCTTGCAGAAATTGCAGGAGAAAAAGCGGGCATCATCAAAAAGAGTATCCCAGTGGTGATTGGCGAAACGCAAGAAGAATCTGCGCCGGTTTTCATTAAAAAAGCCAACACTGAACAAGCGCCGATTGTTTTTGCCGACCAGGTACTAACCACACAGGATCTTAAAGTCAAAAACAGTAAACTTTCCGTATCCGTTTATCAGGGAAGAGAAATCAAATATAAAGATCTTCAAAGTGATCTTACCGGAATTTATCAGCATAAAAATATATTAACCGTTCTCCAAACCCTGACTGTGCTGAACGAGAAAACGGAAATTAAAACCGATCAGCAAAGTGTTTACAAAGGCATCAGCCAGGTTAAAAAGCAAACTGGTTTACAGGGACGTTGGCAAACTTTGAGCAGAACCCCCTTGGTAATCTGCGATACGGGACATAACGAAGCTGGCATTACTGAGGTGATTAAAAATATAACACAAACGCCTTACCAGAACCTGCACATTGTTTTCGGCATGGTTAACGATAAAGACATTTCGAAGGTATTGTTGTTAATGCCAAAAAATGCAACTTATTATTTTTGCAAACCCGCTTTAGAACGCGGTTTAGATGCAGATCGCTTAAAAGAACAGGCTGCCGCACATGGCCTAACAGGAAAAAGTTTTACTTCAGTTCTTGAAGCAAAAGCAACTGCTATTCAATCGGCAAGCCCTAAAGACCTGGTTTTTATTGGTGGAAGCACGTTTGTAGTGGCCGAAGCGATATAAAATCTTTACATTAACTTCAAAGTAGCTTTATCTAAATTCATTACTTTAGCCCTTTAACTAAAGCATAATGAATAAAATATTCCGTTTAATCTTTACCGTTTCTATTTTTTCGATCTCATTTTCATCCGCCCAAACCAAAAAAACAAGCACAACATCTGCCAAAGCCTTTCCTGCGGAGGTTGCACGTCCAAAATTGGTGGTAGGTCTGGTGGTCGACCAAATGCGCTGGGATTATTTATACCGCTATTATAACCGCTACACTAATGGTGGTTTTAAAAGGCTGATCAACGAAGGTTTTTCTGTTGAAAACACCTTTATTCCCTATACACCGACATATACTGCATGTGGTCACACTTGCATCTACACGGGTTCAGTTCCAGCTGTTCATGGTATTATCGGTAATGACTGGTACGATCCTGAAACCAGAAAAAGTGTTTACTGCACAGAAGATTCTTCGGTTTCTACAGTGGGCAGTACACCTTCATCAGAAGGCAATATGTCGCCAAAAAATATGCTCACCACAACCATTACTGATGAGTTGAGACTGGCTACAAACTTTAAAGGGAAAGTAATCGGTATTTCTTTGAAAGACAGAGGTTCCATCCTTCCTGCTGGTCACGCCGCAAATGCAGCGTATTGGTACCAGGGTAGTACCGGAAACTGGATAACCAGTACCTATTATATGAAAGAGGTTCCGGGCTGGATTGCCGATTATAACAAACTGAAACTCGCGAACAAGTTTTATGCAAAAAACTGGGAAACGCTATATCCGATCAATACCTATGTAAACAGCACAAAAGATGAGAATGCATATGAAGGTAAATCAAGTACATTTCCACACCAGCTAACACAAAACATTGATAAAAATTTCGATGCCATAAGAAGTACACCTTATGGCAATACCATCACTTTAGATTTAGCTAAACTCGCTATTCTTTCCGAAGACCTGGGGCAAGACAACATCACCGACTTTTTAGCAGTAAGCTGTTCTTCTACCGACTATATTGGTCATGCTTACGGACCAAACTCTATTGAGGCTGAAGATACTTACTTGCGACTGGATAAAGATTTCGAAGAGTTTTTCAACTATCTGGATAAAAAGGTAGGTAAAGGAAATTATACTGTATTTCTAACGGCCGACCATGGCGCTGCACATGTACCTGGCTTTATGCAAGAGAATAAGCTACCTGCCGGTGTGGTGAGCGACAGAGAAATTGCAAGTAAATTAAATACATATTTAAACGATAAATTTAAGTTAGACAATGTCGTATTAAAATCGATGAATAACCAGATCATCTTCGATCATGACAAGACAGACAAAGCAGATATCAGCTTCGATGTGATTAAATCCGCCTCGGTTGAATTCTTAAAAAGACAGGATGGTTTTCAGAATGCGGTAGATATTGCGAAAGTATCGCAGGCAACACTTCAGGAGATCCAGAAGAAAATGATTACCAACGGATACAATGCCCGTAGAAGTGGCGATATTTATTATGTTTTACAACCAAACTGGTTTAATGGTGGCAGCACGGGAACCACGCATGGTAACTGGAATCCTTACGACTCACACATTCCTTTGGTATTTATGGGTTGGGGAATTAAGCCAGGTGCCACCAACACCACGCATTACATGACAGATATTGCACCAACATTAGCTGCTCTACTGCATATCCAAACCCCGAATGGAACAGTAGGTGAACCGATCACTGAAATCACCAATAAATAATACTTAAAAACTATGCTCACCAGCATAGTTTTTTTGTTATTAATTCAATCGTCTCGACTGAAATACAGTGGAATGGAGCGATCTGCCTCAATAGATTTAGCTCCGCTGAAAACTTTTTGGTTCTCGATTGCAGTATGAGACCGTTTATCATTGACGAAAATAGCGGTTATTTACTTTAATTTATGCAAAATTTATAGCTGAACCAAAAGCCATAACGGTATAGGGTATTCATGCTTTAAGTAGCATAATTTAGTACATTTGCATACCAAATATATTTGGAAACAAGGATTGGTTACCCGAGCATGCCAGTCCTTTAAATCCCATAGTATGCAACCAGTAGAAATCTATAAACCTAAAAATAAAATCCGTTTTGTAACCGCTGCGTCCCTTTTCGACGGACACGATGCCACTATTAACATCATGCGCCGTATCCTGCAGTCATCAGGAGCTGAGGTTATCCATCTTGGCCACAACCGTTCGGTTGATGAGGTAGTGAACTGTGCCATTCAGGAGGATGTACAAGGTATTGCCATGACCTCCTATCAGGGCGGACATATTGAATATTTTAAATATATGTATGATCTTTTACAGGAAAGAGGATCGGGTCATATTAAAATATTTGCAGGTGGCGGCGGCGTGATTCTACCTTCAGAGATTGAAGAATTACAGGCCTACGGAATTGCCAGAATCTACTCTCCTGATGATGGACGTAAAATGGGGCTGCAAGGAATGATTAATGATATGCTGATACAAACTGATTTTGTAACCAAAACAGACATTGGCAATGATCTCAAAAGCATCTCCACGGAAGATATCAAAGCTATAGCTGGGGCCATTACTGTCGCAGAAAATGATCCTGAAGCTGCTCAAAAATTTGTTGACGAATTAAAGCGTTTATCTCGGAATAATAATGCTCCTGTTGTAGGTATTACCGGAACCGGTGGTGCAGGAAAATCATCCTTGGTCGATGAATTGGTCCGTCGATTTTTGGTTGAAGTAAAAGATAAAACCCTGGCTATCATTTCGGTCGATCCTTCAAAGAGAAAAACAGGAGGTGCCTTACTTGGCGACCGGATCCGCATGAATGCGATTAATAATTCAAGGGTTTACATGCGCTCATTGGCAACCCGACAGGCCAACCTGGCTTTATCAAAAAACGTACAGGAAAGTATCGATATCTGTAGGGCTGCAGGTTATGATCTGATTATTGTAGAAACCTCGGGCATTGGCCAGTCGGATACTGAAATTACCGAACACTGTGATGTTTCATTATATGTGATGACACCTGAATTTGGGGCAGCTACACAACTCGAAAAAATCGATATGCTAGATTTTGCTGATCTGGTAGCGATTAACAAATTTGATAAACGAGGGGCTTTGGATGCACTAAGGGATGTGCGTAAACAATATAAGCGCAACCATAACATTTTCGATGCTAAAGACGATGAAATTCCAGTGTATGGTACTATGGCTTCCCAATTTAATGATCCGGGAATGAATAACCTGTTCGTCGCTTTAATGGATCAGATTAAATTAAAAACCGGAACTGATTTTAAGGCAAAAATGGAATTAACCTCTGATCAGTCAGATAAAATTTACATTATTCCTCCCGATCGGATCAGGTATTTGGCAGAAATTGCAGAGGCAAGCCAAACATACAATGATCGGGTAGAGAAACAGGTTACCATCGCGCGTAAAATGTACCAGCTTAAAGGAGTAATCGACTTATTAGGTGAGACCAATCCACCATCTTTAGAAAAAGATTCTCAGGATGAGATATCAAAAAACCTAAAGGCAAGCTACGAATTCTTTGAAGAGCAATTAGATGGCGAATGCAAACGCCTATTGCGCCAATGGCCAGAGACAAAAAAAGCATACAAAGAGGAGTTTTTCATTTATAAAGTCCGCGATAAAGAAATTAAACAGCCTTTATTTTACGAATCACTTTCAAAACTAAATATCCCAAAGGTATCTCTGCCAAGATATGAAGACTGGGGCGATATTTTAAGATGGTTGTTAACCGAAAACCTTCCGGGTGAATTCCCCTATGCGGCAGGCGTTTTTCCTTTAAAAAGAGATGGTGAAGACCCTACCAGAATGTTTGCAGGAGAAGGTGGCCCTGAACGAACAAATAAACGTTTTCATTATGTATCGTTAGGTCAACCGGCACATCGCTTATCTACCGCTTTTGATTCTGTTACACTTTATGGAGAAGATCCACATATCCGCCCAGATATTTACGGTAAAATCGGTAATTCCGGTGTAAGCATTGCTACTTTGGATGATGCCAAAAAACTATATTCCGGTTTTGACCTATGTGCACCCTCTACGTCAGTTTCAATGACTATTAATGGCCCGGCACCAATGTTATTAGGTTTTTTCATGAATGCGGCGATTGATCAGCAATGCGAAAAATACATTATTGAAAATGGTCTGACAGAAGAAGTAGAGGCTAAAATTGTTTCAATATATAAAGCCAAAAATATAGAAAGACCATCTTACAATGGCGCGTTACCGGAAGGAAATAACGGCTTAGGTTTAATGCTTTTGGGTGTCACTGGCGATCAGGTTCTTCCTGCCGATGTTTATGCCACTATTAAAGCTAAAGCCATCAGTTCGGTACGGGGAACGGTTCAGGCTGATATTTTAAAAGAAGATCAGGCGCAAAATACCTGTATCTTTTCTACAGAGTTTGCTTTAAGGATGATGGGCGACATTCAGAAATACTTTATCGATGAGAAAGTGAGAAATTTCTACTCGGTATCTATTTCCGGCTATCACATTGCAGAAGCGGGTGCCAATCCGATTTCTCAGCTGGCATTTACCTTAAGTAATGGATTTACCTTTGTTGAATATTATTTAAGCAGGGGCATGCATATTGATGACTTTGCGCCTAACCTGTCTTTCTTCTTCTCCAATGGTATCGATCCTGAGTACGCCGTTATAGGCCGCGTAGCCAGAAGAATTTGGGCTAAAGCCATCAAAAACAAATACAAAGGGAATGACCGCTCGCAGAAGCTTAAATACCACATTCAGACTTCAGGCCGTTCATTACATGCTCAGGAAATCGATTTTAACGACATCAGAACCACGCTACAGGCACTTTACGCCATCTACGACAATTGCAATTCCCTTCATACTAATGCCTACGACGAAGCCATCACCACCCCAACGGAAGAATCGGTAAGGAGAGCCATGGCCATCCAGTTGATCATTAACAGAGAATTGGGTCTGGCTAAAAATGAAAATCCACTACAAGGCGCTTTCATTATTGAAGAATTGACTGATCTGGTTGAGGAAGCTGTTCTATCCGAATTTAAACGAATCAACGATCGTGGTGGCGTTTTGGGCGCAATGGAGACAATGTATCAACGTGGAAAAATCCAGGAAGAAAGTTTGTATTACGAAACGCTCAAACATACAGGTGAATACCCGATAGTAGGTGTGAATACCTTTCTCAATAAAAATGGTTCACCTACTATTGTTCCGGGAGAGGTAATTCGTGCAACGGAGGATGAAAAACAATACCAGATTGCTGCATTACAACAATTTCACAACCGTAATGAAGACCGTGCAGCAGATTTGTTAAAACAACTTCAAAAATCAGCCGTAGCAGGTGATAATATTTTTGAGCAACTTATGGAAGTGTGTAAAATATGCTCATTAGGCCAGATTAGCAATGCCCTTTACGAAGTGGGTGGTCAATACAGAAGAAATATGTAAGGGAATAAGCCAAAAAAAAATCCCTCGATTTACATCGGGGGACTCCAAATATTTTTTTCAACCGACTATCCGGCAATCCAGCTAAATTTATAATCAATCGTTGGATTTTTCATACGTTCTGCAACACGTAATAAACGCGAAGGCAATGCCATAATATAATCACGTGCTTTTTCACCTGCTTCATTTAAATCACGCATGCCTTCAATTTTCCAATCCTCGATTAACTGCTGCATAATTTCAACATAATCAATCGCCGTGTAAACACCTAAACGTTGCGCAGCATCTGTAAAGTGGCCAAATGTTTGACCTATTTTTAAACCTACCTCACGTAAGAAATGCGCAGGCATGACAATTTTTTTACGCATCATGTCTTCAAAAGCCAGCATGGCTTCATTAGGATCGACCTCGAAAATACGGTTCATAAAATCCTTATAAGCTTTGGCGTGCCTCGCCTCATCAGAAGCGATTACGCCACACATTCTCGATAATAAAGTATCACCATCTTTTTTGGCTAAAGAAGCTACCCTTCGGTGAGAAATATTGGTTGCCATCTCCTGAAAAGACGTATAAATAAAGTTGCGATAAGGGTCATGACCAGTACCAATATCGAAGCCATCGGCAATCAGGTATTGTGTAGAGATTTCCATCTGGCGCATATCTACGCGACCAGACAAGTATAAATATTTATTCAATAAATCACCATGGCGGTTCTCTTCAGCAGTCCAGTGTCTGTTCCATTTCATCCAGCCACCATCTTCTTTCATACTCGGCCCCTGCACCATTGATAACCACGATTCGTAAGTAGGCAAAGCTTCTTCAGTAATCGTATCGCCAATCAATACAGCTACAAGATCGTAAGAAAGGTCCTTTGCATTGTCCCTTAAAATTCTGATATCTTGATAAAATGTTTCGCTCGTAGAGTCAGGAAGGAAATCAGACGGTTGCCAGTTCGTATCAATTGGTTTAAGATAGGTATCCATCATCTCCAGCATATACGTTTCGATATGCACCATTACTTCCCTTCTTTTATCTGCAAAAAAACTCATTACTTATGATTATATTTTTATTAAAAACAAAGATAACCAAATATTGTGGCAAACCTTGTGATATTAAACATATTTAGTATTAATCACTTTTAAATTTAACCACAATTGGCAACCTAAGAGAAATAATTTTAATCTCCAGCCCAAAAGGTATGCCGCATCATCCGGGCTATTTAATCAGGAACATAATGTAAAATATGGAAGATGTAAAACGGATGATGGAATGGTCTCTGCGGAGATCAGCGTTTCTGCGGGAGCACAACCTTAACTTTTCTCAGCTCCTTAATGGTTTAAATACCTATTGGTCTTGGAGCGCAATGTCCCGAGCATTTGGGATAGGTCCCGTCCTGCTGTCCGCTCTATCCTTTTGGGAAACCTTATTTTTTAAACAATTTTTCTTATCCAAAAGGGATGCCGCTACCATCAGGGCTGTTTTACCCGGGACATAAAATAAAGGAGTAAGGATGGAAGATGTAAAACGGATGATGGAATGGTCTCTGCGGAGATTAGCGTTTTCTGCGGGAACAAAGCTTAGCTTTTCCTGATTCCTGATTATTAGCAGAGCATCTGATTTTTTTGGAGCGCAGTTTCCTGTACTTGTAGGTTGGGTTCCGTCCTGCTGTGCGCTCTATCCTTTTGGGAAACCTTATTTTTTTAAAAACTTTTCTTAGCCAAAAGGGATGCCGCTCCCATCAGGGCTATTTTAGCCAGGACATAATATAAAAGACGGAAGAATCTAAAACGGATGATGGAATGCTATCTGCGGAGATCAGTGCAATCTGCGGGAAACCGCTATGCGCCCTAACCCCCTAACGCCGGGAAACCGCTATGCCCTATGCCCTTTGCGCTATGCGGATTAAAACAAGAAAGCCCTTCAACATTACTGCTGAAGGGCTTCTCTTTAAGATCTGGCACCGACCTACTCTCCCACGTGTTACCGCAGTACCATCGGCTCTGGTGGGCTTAACTTCTCTGTT